>Ga0185299_10000121_pt1 | contig 244149 bp, 247 predicted proteins | sample PaiPotPPA55metaG_FD_128002 | JGI IMG/M metagenome (GOLD analysis project Ga0185299, IMG submission 128002) | Iron sulfur acid spring bacterial and archeal communities from Banff, Canada, to study Microbial Dark Matter (Phase II) - Paint Pots PPA... ...
GCGACGGCGGCGGAAGCGGCAACGGCAGCGGATCCGACAGCAACAGCGGTGGCGGCAGCGGAGGCGGAGGCGGCAGCAGCAGCGGCAGCGGATCCGGCAGCGACAGCACCGGAACCGGCAGCGGAGGCGGCAGCGGAGGAAGCAGCACCGGAACCGGCAGCGGGGGCGGAGGAACCGGAGGTTCCAGCGGTTCCCGTTCCGGATTCGGCGGCAATTCCAGCAGCATGAGCAACCCGTTCAGCCTCGGCGCACTCGCCAGCGGCGCCAGCGGAATGGACGCGTCGGGCCTGCTCAATCTGTTCTCCGAAGCGCTACAGCTCATCTCATCGGGCCTACCGATGCTGCAGCAGCTCGGCATGCAGCTCGCCGCCGACCTCGGGCCCGGGCTGCAGTCGCTGGCATCGGCGGTTCAGAACGGTGCCATGACCGTGAAGCAGGCGATGACCGACGCCACCGCCCACGCCGGCACCGAACTCGACCAGTTCCGGCACCAGTTCGACCACGGCCCCTCCGGACCAAAGATCCTGGATCTGTCGTTGACTCCCCGTGCGGGCGTGGCAAATTGGGGACCGCGGGGCTACACGCCCGGCGTGGCCCCGAACCTCACCATCGGCACGGGCGGCCCAGCCGTCGTCGAGCGGCAGCCCGCCGCCTCCGGCGCCACGGCACAAGGAGAGCAGTAAGTGGAACACACCTGGCAGCTGACCGGACTGGAGTATCTGGTGCTGCGCGAACGCCTGCTCGGCCGCCCGAACAGCTGGCCGTTCCGGACACTCACCCCCATCGAGAGCGCCTGGGACTACCAGTTCGTCAAGGCCCGCGTCTGGGGTGAGCTGAAGGCGAAGTGGGATGCCGAGCTGGCCGAAGTGCTCGCGGCATCGCTGGAACCCGACATCCGGCTCGTCGCACAGGTTTTCGGCACCCGTGGCGACAACGCCACCCGGGATCTGTTGACGGCCAAGCGATTCGGCGACCGCGCGATAGTCATCCAAGGCTTCAACCCCACCTCGCTGTACAGCCACGACCACTTCGAGGTCACCCTCTGCGACGCCGCGGCCATGTCCCGCGTCCTGGTCGACCGGCTGCCGCCGATGACGCCGGGCGCAGACCCCCGGGTGGAGCTGCTCAGCTACGACAAGGAGGAGACCGTCGATCACTGGACCCGCGGCAACAGCGGCTTCTACGACGACGGCGACACCGTCGACACTCGGAGCCGGTACTGGCAGGCGGCGCCCAAGTCGCGCGTGGGCAGCATCCAAATCAACCAGGGCCAGTCCAGGTTCGGCCCGCGCGGCAAGGTCACCAAGCATATCTTCTGGGAGGAACACGGCGACGACGGCTGCTACATCGTGGACCTCGAGCCACCGATCGCGGCCGTCGCGGCCGACGGCGAGCAGTTGCGCGTCACCATCGACGCACAGTGCGCCGAGCTGCTGATCGTCGGGCAGGACGAGTCCCGGCGGGGATCCGCCCGCGAGAGCGTCTACGACGAATGGTGAACGTACGCCGCCACTTCTAGCACCATTATTCCGACATAGTTTGGGAGGCACCGTGGTTCAGCGCAACACCCGGCTGATCACCGACACCGCCGGGGTCTTGGACGGCATCCACGAGGTCATCACGGGCCTGGCCGACGCCCGCGCCCGCTGTGCGGCCCTCACCGTCACCGCGACCACCGAGCACGGCAGCATCAGCGTCACGGCCGACGGCTCCGGCGCGGTCACCGGCATCGAATTTGCCGACGACGCAGATCAGCTCGGCTACGCCCGTCTCGCGCGCTCCACCGTCCAGGCCGCCAAGGCGGCAAGCGCGGAGGTCCGGCGCCGCGCCGACGCGATCATGGCGCCACTGCGCGAGCAGCTCGCGCGGCTACCCGGTCCCGCCGAGGTGATCGGCGAACTACCCGCGCAGGGCGATATCCCCGCGCCCCCTCCCGCGCTGCTGACCCCACCCGGCGCGCGCGAGCCGGCGCCCGGAACCGCCGGCATACCGCCGCACCCGGCCCCCGAACCAGCTGCCGAGCCGGCCGCCGATCTCGTCCGGCTGCAGCACGCGCGCACACTGCTGGTGGCGACCGCCACCAGCGAGCAGCGCCGCGTAGCGGTCACGGTGAACGCGGACTGCATCATCGTCGACATCCACTTCTCCTCCGGCATCACCGATCTCGACCACGACGAGATCGCGGCGGCGATCGTCGCGGCGTCCCAGGCGGCGGTGACCGAGGTGGCACGGCGGGTGACGGCGCTGTTCGCGCCGGTGTCCTACGGCCGGTCCGGATTTCCCGGCATCGCCGAGACATTAGCGGGGCTGGAGAACCTCCGCGATCAGTTGCGGTGAGCGGCAATGCGAGCCGTCACCCACACATCACTGCTAGCACGGGAGTATCACGGTGGCACCGAATCCCAACGACCTGGCCCTCAAGAGCTGGTCCGGCCTGACTGGTAGCAACGATCTCATGCTCGAATCCGGCACCGCGGAGAAGTGCGCACAGCACGTCGCGGACATGCTCGACGCCGTCATGGGCGTGCACACCTGGATCGAGGGCAATTACGCCCAGGCCACCCCGCCGATCAGCCTCACGACCTCGGGGGCGAATCTGTCGATGGTGTACCAGCAGAAGATCGCCCTCGAGATGCCGATGCGGATGATTCAGCACCACAACATCCTCACCGATATGGGCAACACCTTCATTTCGGCCGGAAAGCTGTACGACACCACCGAACACAACAACGCGACGAATTTCGACAACATCTCCTTCGACGCCGGCGCGGGCACCGCACCGGCCGGATCGCCGGAGCCGCAGACGATTCCGAACTATTCGACCAAGTACCATGCCAAGCGTGGCACGGACTACTATCCGTGGACCTTCGGCGGCCCCGAAAGCGGAGCACAGCTGGCCTGGAGCGACTTCTGGCGGATCGGGCACTCGATCGACGCGCAGAAGGTGGCGAATGCCGGGGGCATCTGGTTCTGGCTGTCGAAACAGCTCGACACCGGCTTCACCACGCTGCGCGAGAGCATCTCGTCCGTATCGGACCAGTGGACCGGGCAGGGCGCACAGGCCGCCATCCAGGCCACCTCGCAGTACGTCTACGCCTCCCAGCAGCTCACCGGCGATATGAACCTGCTGGGCAAAAACCTGTTGTTCACCTCCGGCTGGCTGGCGAAGACCAAGGCCATGTCCACCCCGCCGACACCCGCGCCCGAGATGTACGCCGGCGGGGATCCCGCCGCGATCCAGCAGGCGCTGACCATCATGCAGGACAACTTCACCACTTACTACACCGATAATTTCCCGACCACGGCCGGCGGCATCGTCATCCTGCCGCCGCCCACAATCGTGGCCCCGAGCGGCACCACGACCACCAGAGATCCGAATACCTCCGGCGAGAACAACAATACGAACAACCCCAGCAACAGCAATACGAACAACTCCAGCTCGCCCGGGGGCGAGACGAAGGACATCACGAATTCCGGATCCTCCGGCGACGGCACCGGAGGGTCCAACCACGACGGTAACTCCTCCGGCAACAACAACACCGGCTACGGCAATGGCGGCTCCACGTACGACCCGACCACCGAGAAGACGGATTCCACCAGTAACCTTTCCTCGCTGCCGAATACACTGAAGGACCTCTCGACCCCCCCGGAAAGCACGACGTCCCCGCTCGGTGGCATGCCGCTGCTGCGCGGCCCCGGACCGACCGGCGGCCCCGGCACGCGGGGAAGCACGGGCCTAGGTAAGGGGCTCGGTCGCAGTCTGGCCAACACCGAGGAGGAACTCGAGCGCGAGGAGTCCAAACTCTTCCCCCGGTCGGCCCCGCCGCCCGAGGAGAACCTGCCCAAGGCCGGCCTGGCGGAGGAAGAGGAGGGCCGCGAGCCCGGGCTCCCGATGGGCGGCGGGCGCGGCAGCAAGGACGAGGAGAAGGAGAAAAAACGCCTGGACATCCTCAACTCCACCGAACACCTCGACGATGCCATGGGCATGATGGGACGCATCGTGCGGCCCGTACTCGACCGATGAGCGAGTCCTGGTCGCTGACCGATGTCGAACTGATCATGTTGTGGGACAGTCTATTCAGGGATCGACTGCCCACTCCGCTGTTCGCGTTGCAGCGCGGATCGAACGTCGACGACTGGGAGGTGCTGGCCGCCGACGCCCGCGCCGCGCTCCGCACCCGCGACGACGGCGCACTGTACGACGCGCTCACCCGGGTGGCGCGGGCCGATGTACTGGTGCGCCTGCACGCCGTCGATCCGAGGAACCAGCAGGATCCGGCGACCCGACTGCGCGTACTCGGCGCCCGCCAGGGTGCGGTGGCCGTGCTGATCCGCCAGCTACCCGGCGAAACTGTCTGGCACAGCGGTGGATTCGTGATCACCATGGGCGAGGCGGAGCGCCTGGCCGGTGCGATGGCCGGCACGCTGCCGCCGTGCCCGCAGGCGAGCGGACCGGACATCCCGCTCGCGACCCGGCAGCCCGGCCATACCGGCCATACCGGCCATACCGGCCACTCTCCCGCCCACGCCGACTATCTGGAGGCCGAACGCCGCAGCACGGCCTGGCTGACACATCCGGTGGACCGCGCCGGCGCCTTCGAAATCGTCCAGGGCAGTTCGATTTTCGGTCCGCGCGGGATCACCCCGTACCGCGTCTCCTGGCGCGATGTGACGGGCATCGGTCGCTATGCCGTGGCCGAGAACGCCGAGCCGGTCGCAAGCCCTGCGGACCGCCACCGGCTCGAGGCCATGATCGCCGCCGAGATCGCAAAGGTATTACAGACACTGGAGGACGAGCACTGTGCCTGAATCATCCTGGGGCGCCGCATCATCCTGGGACCCGAACCCCGGCGACGCGGCCGCCACGTTCGGTGCCGTCCTGCACGACGGCGTCTACACCGGCGACGACCCCGCCGACGACCCGGACGCGCCGGGCCCGTCCGATGCCCCGGACGGCGCGGCAACCGAGGTACCCGACGGGGACGACCCCGGCTTCGCCACCTACTCCGTCGGCCAGGCATCCCTGCGCGGCGGCGAGATACAGCTCACCGCCACCGATTCCGCGCTCCCACTCACCCTCGGTGTCTCAGCCGCCCAGCTCCGGCGTGACCCCCGGGAGCTCGGTGACGACCTGGTGCGGCTGTGCCGCCTCGCCGCGGGCCGCGCGGGCCTGGCCCGCCGTTCCTACCTGACCGACATCGGCATCCCGGCGCACGCGGTGGAGCTGCTCGGCCTGCCCACCCAGACCGAGGTGGAGCGCATGGAACTGGCCGACGAGGCCGTACACGAGTACGAGCCCCGTAGCCTGATGGAACCGGACGGGAGCATCTGGTGACAACCGACGACTTCGCCGCGTTCGAGGAGTCTGCCCACGCCCGGCTCGATCGCATGCAACAGCTATCGGACGACCTGGCCGCCCTCGAGATCCGGCACACCGGCGCCGGCGGAGCGGTCACCGTCGTCGTGGACGGGTCCGCCCGGTTGCTGGACATTCTTTTGTCCGTGGACATTTCGCGGCTCTCGCCGACCGAGTTCGAGCGCGCGGTAATCGACACCGCGGCGGCCGCCGCGCACCGGGCCCTGGCCCGCCGCGGCGCGCTGATCGGCGAATTCAACGAACAGATGAACAGTTGACGTTCGCCGTCCCGAGCGGTTGCCCAACTCGGCACGCTCATTAGCATTCACCGCAAAACCCCTGCGTAGCAGCCGAATCGCAGACCACGAGGAGCGCACCATGGCAGACACTCTCGACGTACGACCCGGGTCGTTCCGGCAGTATGGCGACATCTCCCAGGCCATAGCCACGACGGTCGGCACAGCCGGGGCCATCGATCAGGCCGCCAGCATCGCGGCCGCGGTGCCGGTATTCGGGCTGATCGGGCAGGAGTTCCTGGCCAGTTTCGCCTACGCGCAGGCCAATCAATTTGCGGCCGTTGCGGATCTGGCCGACAACTACACGACCACCGCGACCGCGGCCCACGCGTCCGCCGCGTTCTACGAGCAGCACGAGCAGCACAGCGCGGACACCTTCGCCGCGACGACGCGGGTCGCCGGACAGTGATTCCCGTCGCCGAACCCCTTGCGGCGCCGTTACATCCGAGCGTCCTGGACGCGCTGCGCAACACCCCGGCCGCGCCACTGGCGGGCCTGCCGGCCGCACAGGTGCTGGCCGGAGTAGGACTACCCGGGCTGCCGGCGGTGCCCGCCGCGCTGCCCATGCTGCCGGGCGCGCCGATGCTGCCGCCGCTGGATCCGGCCGCACTGGTCAAGCCGATCACAGACCTGTTCGGCGGCTTCGGCGACGGCCGGCTCGGCGCGGGCGGCGCGCTCAACCCGCAGACCCTGCTGCAGAACGTGATGCAGGCCATCGAGACCGCGACACAGTGGGCCGGACAAGGTATCTCGCTGTTGCAGACGATGCAGAGCGCCGGCACGCGCGCCGCGACCACCTCGGCGACGGCCGCCCAGGGCACCTCGGCGGAGATCTCCGATCAGGCGCTGCAGATGCACACCACCATGGGCGCGGCGGCCGGCACGGTCGCGGTCGGCTATGCCCAGATGGCAGCGGTGGCGGCGAAATTCGCGCTCACCGCCGCCGCGTTGGGCCCCACCCTGATCACCCCGCCGGGTCAGGCGGCACTGCTGGCCACCGCCCTGGAAACCGGTGCCGAGGCCACGGCGATCACCGCGAAGACCAAGGGACAGCTGGCCGCTCACTCCGCGAATATGGCCCGGTCCGGCACCCGCGTCAAACCCACTTCCAAACCGAAGCTCAGCGCGTTGCGGGCCGACAAGGCCCCGACGACGGCGGCAACCAGCTCGAGTACCTCCAGCACCGGCGCCTCCGATTCACAAACCCAGCTGCCGCAGCTGCTTTCGATGCTGCAGGGCGTCGTGCAGCCGCTGCAGACCGCCGCACAGCAGATCGGTCAACATCTGCCCGCGAGCGTCCCCGTCGGCCATCCGGCAGTGCCCGCGGCCCTGACCGCGCCGCGGTTGGGCACCGGCGCACTCGGTGGCCCCGCCACGAATATCGCCGCCTCGGAGCCACTGGCCCAGTGGCAACAGCAGAGCGTCGCGACGACGGCCGAATCGTCGGAATTCACCGCGATTCCGCTCGGCGGGGTCACCGATACCTCCGAGGAGGAGATGCTGCCGCCGATGCTCCCCGGCGCCGGCATCGCGCCCGGCGGCGGCCGGGACGGCACCGCCGCCCCCGCATCGCTGGTCACGGGGCGGCACGGCGACGAACTCGTGGGCGAGGCGCCCGACGACGTGGCCGCACCCGTCATCGGCGCCCTCGCCACCGGCAGCAACCCCGACACCCCGTTCGTTCTCTAGAGGAGAAACCTATGAGCCGCATCGCTTTCGACCACGGTCTGGCCCGGATCGCGGCCGGTCGGCTGGACACTCTCGCCGATATGCTCGAGGGCCGGATGACCGCTTCAGCGCCCACCCTGCATCCGGCGGCCGCGGCCCTGGACCCGGTCTCCACCCGCACCGCGCAGACCCTCGGCGGCGTCGGCGAGTCGTTCCGGGAGTCATACCTCAGCGGCGTGCACGAGCTGCGCAAGATCGCCGCGAACCTGCGCACCCACGCCGACACCCATGAGAACACCGAGGGTGACGCCGCCGGGCTGTTCAGCCCCCTGATGTGAACCCCGCGACCGCGGAGTCGCCGCGGTCGCGAGAGGAGGAGTGACACGATGGTCGAACCGCCGCATCCGGGGTTCACCGGCACGGTGTGGGACGCCGTCCCGGCCGAGCAGCTGGCCCACGAACTGACCACGGGACCCGGCGCGGCCCCCGTCGCCGAGACCGGCCTGGCCTACGGCGGGTTCAGCGCCGGACTCGGTGAGGCGGCCGCCGAGTATCGCGCCATCCTGTCCGTCGTCGGCGATGCCTGGGGCTCGGAGTCCAGCAAGGACGGCCTGTCGCAGCTCGCACAGCTGTCCGACTGGCTGGATCACCTGGGTGTCGCGGCCCGTCAGAACGCCGAGACCGCACTGCATCAGGCCACGTCGTACGAGATCGCCGAGCTGGCCATGCCACCCGTCGCCGAGGTCAGCCAGGCCGTGCGGACAGCGCACACCATGTTGCAGGGCACACCGCTCGGCGCGCCGCTGGCCGGTCTGCTCGACACCGCCGAACAGCAGCTCGACGAGCTGCGCGCCCAGGCCGCGCAGGTGATGCGCACCTACGAGGCGGCCAGCGAGAAGATGGCGCACCCATGGGAGCAACAGCGTGCGCCGCTGGTCTCCGACGGCGCGAGCCTGATCTCGGAGAATTCGCCGGGCGGCGGCACCGACCAGCCGCCGCAGGGCCCACCGGAGAACGCCGCGACGGTCGCACAACCCACGCTGCAACTGCAGGTGCCGCAGGTGGATCTACCGGCGGTGAACATAGCCCCGACCATGCCCGTCGGCGTGGACAGCCTGCTGCTGGCGCCGGTCGCCCCGCCGCTACCCGTCACTCCCCAGGTGACCGCGATCGCGCAGCCCGCCCCGATGGTCCAGCCGCTCACGGCGGTCCCACCGCCACTGTCGGCACCGAATGCCCCCGCATACGGCACCGCTACAGCGGCAACGACATCGGAGACCGTCGAGGAAACCCCCGCCGCCGGTGCCGCCGATTTCACGGATCTCGGCGAACGCCTCGCGATCGCCGCCGGATTCACCGCCACCCCCGCGGTCCTGGGCCGAGGCGGGGCGCAGGCCGCACAGCAGCTACCCGTCGCGCCGGAGGCATGATGCGCGCCCACACCGCCACACCGGAGGCCGATCGCCGATGACAACGCTCACCAGCGACGGCATGCTCACCGTCGCCGCGTCACTCGGCGTGCAGACCCTGCCCACCGTGCTGGCTCTGCGGCCCCGGCACACCGACCACGAGGAACTCGCCGCCACCCGCGCGGCCACCGCGACCACGCTGCGCGAGCGCCGCGTCCTGGATGCTGCCGGGGATCTGCTGGACGACGAGCTCACCACGGCCCTGTTCACGCTGGCCCGCCCGGATCGCCAACTGGTGATGCGAATTCGCCGCGACGGCACACTGATTCGGCTCTGCCTGGCCCGCCGCGGCCTCGAGCACGCGCTGGCCGTGCGTACCGGAGACACCCTGGACGTGCGGACGGTCTGGGGCGACGAGGACCCCGCGACGCTGGCCCGCCCACTGCTGGCGACCCTCGGTCCCTGCCCGCCCGCGGACCTGCTCCCGTTCAGCGCGCCGACCGCGGAGCTCCAGGAGCGTTTCGATGCGACCGATTCCAACTACGCCGACGCCGCCTACCGCCTCGGCATGGCCGAATCCGACGCCGTAACGCTCGGATTGGCGCTACGTGGGTGCCAGTCGGTCGCCGAGCTGGTCTGCTACAGCCAGGGCGAGGCCCGCCCGATCCGCGCCGGCGCGAGCGCCGCGATCTACGACACGCCCGCCGGACGCGTCATCGGGAGCGGCAGCGTCGCCGCCGACGGCCGGGCGTGGACCACCCTGGCCCCCGGCGGCGACCGCCGGCTCGCGCAGGCGATCACCGCGCTCGTCGAGGCGCTGCCGGAAGGCAGGTGGATGCCTTAGCTGTCGTGTACGCCGCGATGGTGTTCGCCCACCGGGGCGGCGCCACGAAATATTCCGAGCATGTCCGGGTGATTTCCCATCCGGAATTCGAACACAGAAAGTGAGCTGCGACCATGGTCGTACAGAATGATTCCGGCGCGTCCGCAAAGGCCCAGCAGAATATGGGCAATTCGGTGGACGCCCTGCGCGCCAAGATCGCCAAGATAACCCAGGCCGTCGATGCGGCAAAGAGTGGCTGGCAGGGTTCCGCGTTCAAGGCGTGCGCCGGTGCCGCCGACGCCTGGGACGCCAAGGCCAAGAAGCTCAACACCACCCTGGACGAAATCACCGGCGAGGTCGGCAAGGGCAACCAGTCCTATACCGGTCTGGAGGGTGATAACGAGCAAGAATTCAATAAGCTGGTGAATACCAACGCCCCGAGTGCGGCATCTGCCTACACCTCGCTGCGCGCCTGACGCACGAGTCTCACAACCGATCTCGACACGAAGGATTCGATATGTCCGATTTCATGAAATATGAGGAAGGGGTCCTGCAGGACCTTTCCGATCAGCTCAGCCAATTCGCGAAGGATCTCGGTAGCGAGTCGACCGATTTCCACACCCACGCCAACGCCCTGGCAGCCGCGTGGGAAGGCAACGCCGGTCTGGCCGCGTTCCAGAATTCGGTGAAGAAGTGGGACACCCAGTTCGGCCCGGAGGGTGACACCAGCAAGGACACCGCGATCGGGCTGCTGAACACGCTGTCCACGTCGGTCAGCCAGGCACTGCAGAACGCGAAGGCCGCCGACAGCGGCGTGAAGAACGCGTTCTCCCAGTACGAGTAGTCCGGTTCGCCGGTCCGCCACGATCGATACGGCGGACCGGAGGAAACCGTTCCGATGCGGGGCCCGGCACAGCATGGTGCCGGGCCCCGCGGCGTGCAGGGGATGCCCGGGATCAGGCCGGCTGCAACGCCTCCGGCCGTTGCCCTACCGCCTCATCCAGGTACCGCCGCTCCTCGGGAATCGACACCACCTGGACCGCCAATTCCCCGCCTGCGGTGCGAATGTGCACGCGTCCAGGCTGTTCCGCGGATTCGACCAGCACCACGTCGGCCTCGAGCACCGCCGCCGACACCTCTCCGGGTTCCCGCACGTGTACCACCGTCGCCTCGGAAACCTGTCCCGCCGAACCGATTCCGTCGTAGACGATGATCGTCGCGGCCGCGGTGTGGTGCGCGCCGCCGCCCGGCTGGGTCACCGACAACGACTCGGGCCGGTCGATCATGGCGGCCAGATGCTGCCACGCCTCCCCGCGCACGGTGTGCACGATGACCCGCGCACCGACCGCGACCGCGCGCAGGATCATCTGCTGGACCAGGTGCAGGCTGCCCACGATCTCGACCGTCCGCACCGCCGGCCCGAACAGCGGCACCGCGACACCGAAGCCCTCCTCGGTCGCGCCGATCACCTGCCCGCAGTCACCGGCGGGCACCGCCAGCCCGGCCAGCGCGGCAGGCGGGCCGGACGCGGCACCGACCGGTGCGAGCGATCCACCCTCCAGCAGCACCCGCCGCTGCAGCCCGGCCAGCGGCCGCAATCCCATCTCCCGCAGCACCTTTCGATCGGCACGGTGTCCGCCGGCGCGGGTGTCGTGGCGTACCAGCGCACTCACCGACACCTCGCCGCCGTCCTCCTCGGGCGCCCGCGAGCGCGATGCCGGGGTCAGCCGCAGACGCAGCAGCGTCGACATTCCCGGCAGCGACCAGATGCCCGCCAGCACTTCGGAATTGAGCTGATGCGGGCGCACGGCGTAGCCGGTCAGCTCGATCTCCTCGTGCTGCACCGCATGCCACCGTTCGGTCCAGTCGCCGGGCGCGGCGCCGTGCAGCATCTCGGCCTCGACGGCGGTGAGCTCGGCCGCGGTCAGCGCCCGCACCCGCACGCCGCGCGTAGCCAGGCGGCTCGCCACCCTCCGAGTCGCGACCAGCGCCGTGCGCAGGGTGCCCTCGTGCCCGCCGCCGCGGCTCTCGATCGCCTCGGCGTTGACCACCGGATCGAAGCGCAGCACCAGGCAGACCGTGCGCGAGGTGGACGCGGGCAGCGGGCCCAGCAGCCGCTCGTAGAGCTGCACCACCTCGTGGTTACCGCTGGTGCGCACGCCGAGGGTGACCACGTCGATGGCGGCCAGGCGGATGTCGAACTGCGATAGGCAGCGCGCCGCCTCGGCCAGCTGCACCACGTCGCCGGTGCGAATCTCCCGCGGGCGCAACAGGGTCGGCGCCACGTTCACACGTTCGACCCGCAGCATCGTGAGCATGTGCCGGCCGTCCCAGCGCATGCCGCAACGCTCGCCGGCCGCGTCCGGCACCGGCACGTCGAACGGCTCGTCTGTACCACCGCTGCGACGACTCCGCAACCGCAGCGCGGCCCGCATTTCCAGAGTTCGCCAAATATTTCTTTCGTTAATCCGTACGGCGCCGAGGACCGCAATTCCGAAACCGATTCCGAGGGTCATCCACAGCGGTGCGTGAAAGGCGACGGCAGTCGTTCCCGCGACCGCGCCGGCAAGCGCGGACAGTAACATCTCCGGCAACGGAAATCGGTCGAACGGCCCACGCTTCCCGCCCCGGAGCTGGGGGATCTCCGAGTTCGCCGGGGATTCTGGAATATCAGCGGTGGGCACGACCTCGACCTCGTTTTCCGGAAGGTTCACCATTGTGTGTCCGGTCCGCTCGGCAGTGGTGTTACTCATTCGCATATCTCCCATCGGCACTCACCCCCGCAATACGGTAGCCTCTCATACGCTCGCCGATTTCGTGAGCTCCGGGCATTGGTGGAGGAGGTGCAATTGCCCGCACAGTTGACGACCCGGGCACAGGTCAATGGGTATCTATTCCTGTTACAGCGTTTCGATCATGCGCTGGTGCGTCGCGATGTGCACATGCTGCACGATCCGATGCGTATCCAATACCGCTCGTGGATCACCGGATTCGTACTGGCCGTGCTCGCCGCGGGCGGCTGCGCGGTGCTGGGGTTCCTGCATCCCCAGGGGCAGGTGGGCGACTCCAAGATCATTATGGGTTCGAACAGCGGCGCCCTGTACGTGGTGGTGGGTAACACGCTGCATCCGGTGCTGAATCTGGCCTCGGCGCGCCTGGTCGCAGGAGGCGGCGCCGCGCCCACGTCGGTCCAGGAGGCCAAACTCTCCACCATGTCGCGTGGTTCGCTGCTCGGCATACCCGGCGCCCCGGCCACCCTGCCCGGCCCGTCGAGCGACCGATCCGCCTGGACCCTGTGCGACGATGTCGGCTCCGGACTGAATACCACTGTGCTGGACGGCAATCCGCAACTCGGCCCGCAGCTGCGCCCGGCCGCCGCAGATGAGGCGCTGCTGACCACCCTGGACGGGACCAGCTATCTGATCTACGACGGCAGGCACGCCCGGGTCGATACCGCCAATGCGGCAATCGAATCCGCGCTGCAATTGCGCGGGATAGCCCCGCGGCCGATCGAGCCTGGCCTGCTGAACGCCACCGTGTCGGCGCCCGATCTGGCCGTGCCCGCGATCGCGGGCGCCGGTGCGCCCAGCGCGGTGCACGGCACGCCGATCGGCACGGTGATTTCGGTCGAGGGCGAGCAACCCGGCTCGGCGATGCTGTACGTCGCGCTCGCCGGCGGCATCCAGACCGTGTCACCATTCACCGCCGAGGTGCTACGCACCGCGAATTCGATGGGACGCAACGAGATGACGCAGGTTGCCCCGGACGCCATCCGCGGCGTGCCGCTGGTGCACACCCTGCCGATCGACCAGTTCCCCGACCAGCGCCCCGCCATCGTCTCCGCCGATACCGCGCCGATCGCCTGCGCGGCGTGGGCGCGCGGACCACACGATCCGACGGCGCAGCTGCAGGTGCTGATCGGCAGGCAACTGCCCCTGCCCGACGGCGCACTGCCGCTGGACCTGGTCGGCGGCGGCACCGGCGGCGTGGCCAATGCCGCGTACGTGCCGCCGTCCACCGGTGAGTTCGTTCAGGTCACCGGAATCGAGCCGGACAGCACCCGTCGCGACGGGCTGTACTACATCACCGACACCGGGGTGCGCTTCGGCATTCCCGACGCGAACACCGCGGCCATACTCGGCCTGTCCCAGCCGAAACTCGCGCCCTGGCAGATCGTCGATCAGCTTCCCTCCGGGCCCATGCTGGACCGGCCCTCGGCGCTGGTCGCCCGCAACACCGTCCCCGTCAACGGCCCCGGCCGGTGAATTCGGGGTGAACGACGTGACCTTTCCCCACCACACGCGGACGCATGCAGGAGCAATTCATTGATCGAATCATCGACCTCCGAGCCGCAGCTGTGCCGGGTCTCGGTGATCGGCGGCAATACACAAGTGGACATGGTGCTGCCCACCACGGTCCCGATCGCCAACTTCATCCCCGATGTCGTCACACTCGTAGACTCGCGCAATCCGAACCTGAACGAGCACGACGAAGGCGTACTCACCGCGCAGCGCTGGACGTTGTCCCGGCTCGGCCACGGCGCCATCGATTCCATGCGCACCCTGACCGAGGCCGAGGTCTACGACGGTGAGCTGCTGGTGCTGCGCACCGACGACGCCATCGACGCCCCCGCGCTCTTCGACGACGTCATCGACGCCGTCGCCCGTCTCACCGAAAGTTCCTTCCGCGGTTGGACTTCGGTGTCCGCGGCCCGCACGGGCATGATCGGCGCCCTGCTCGCCGGGCTCGGCGCCTGCCTGCTGCTGCTGATCGCGAAGGCGCACGGCCAGGGCGTGACCGCGGGTGGCATCGGGCTCGGCGCCGGACTGCTGGCCCTGGTGGTGGCCATCCTCGCGGCCCGGATGTACGCCGCGGAACAGCCCGCCACCGCGCTGTCGCTGACCGGACTGCTACTCATGGGCAGCGGGGCCGCCGCGCTCGTGCCCGGCTCGCTCGGCGCACCGCATCTGCTGCTGGGCGCCGCGGTCGTGCTGCTGCTGGCCGTGCTGGCGCTCCGGGTCGTTGGCACCGGCCCGGCGATGTTCTCCGCCGTCGTCACCGCCGCGACGTTTACCACCGGTGCCGCCGCGGTGGTCACGCTGTGGGGCGCCGCACCGGCGAAGGCCGCGGTAGCGGTGGCCGCCCTCGCGCTGCTGGGCATCACGCCCGCCCCACGCATCGCGGTGTGGGCCGCGCGGCTGCCGGTGCCGCCGGTGCCGACCGCGGGCGGCGCCATCGATCCCCGCGATCACGAACCCCGGCCCACCGTCGAGGGCATCGGCGCGATCGGCGCCACCTCGATCCCCTCGGCGGCCGGGCTGGGCCGGCGCGCGAGCCTCGCCAACGCGTATCAGACCGGCATCATCCTCGGCATCGTGCTGGTCGCGGTCGCCGGGACGATCCTCACGGTCGCCGGAGCCGCCGCACACCGGTGGCAGGCGGTGGCGCTGACACTCGCGGTCAGCATCGTGCTGGCTCGGCGCGGGCGCGGGTTCGCCGACCTCACCCAGGCCACAGCGCTGGTACTGGGCGGCTGCGCAACGCTCGTCGCGCCGGTGGTGCTGCTCGGCGTTCGGCTGCACGGTGCGGCGATACCGGGCGCGGCGGCGCTGCTGGTGCTGGTGGCACTGGCCCTGCTGATCGGCGTCGCCGGACCGCACCTCGAGATCTCGCCGCTGCTGCAACGCGCCGGCGAATGGTTCGAGTACTTGCTGATCTGCGCGATCGGGCCGCTGACGTTCTGGATCATGGACATCTACGCCCTCGCCCGCAATGGCTAGCGCGGCAACGACATCCCGCGCCTGCCGGCTCGGTGCCGCGGCCGCCGCCCTGGCTCTGCCGCTCGCGCTGACCCTCACCCCGGCCGGATCCGCCGGGGCCGTCGCCCCGCCCGGGGTGAACCCGAACGCGCTGGTACTCAACGCGCCCGTCGCCCCGCCCGAACCGTCACAGCAGCACCTGATGTGCTCGCACCCGACCTGGTCCGGCCCGTCACCTGTCGGTGAGCCGGCCTTGCAGCGCGCGCTCCAGCTACGCCGGGCGTGGCAATTCAGCCGCGGCGCCGGACAACTCGTGGCCGTCATCGACACCGGCGTCAACCCGCAGCCCCGCCTGAGTGTCGTGCCCGGCGGCGACTACGTCTCCACGTCCAACGGCACCACCGACTGTGACGGGCACGGCACCCTCGTCGCCGGGATCATCGCCGGCCATCCCGCGCCCGACGGCAGCGACGGCTTCTCCGGCGTCGCGCCGAACGCGACCATCCTGTCGATCCGCCAGACCAGCCTGGCCTATCAGGCCAAGGGCAGCTACGACTCGGACAAGCCCGGCGGGATGTCGGCCGGCGGCTTCGGCACCGTCCTGACCCTCGCCTACGCGGTAACCCACGCGGTCGACATGCACGCCTCGGTAATCAACATCTCCGAGGTGTCCTGCCGCGCGGCCGGGGACAACGCCGCCGACGGCGCCCTCGGCGCGGCACTGAAATACGCCTACGACCACAACGTCGTCGTGGTCGTCGCGGCCGGCAACCTGGAAGCGCAGGGTGCGTGCAAGACCCAGAACGGCACCGCCGGTTGGGATTCGGTGAACACCATCGCAAGCCCGGCCTGGTTCACCCCGTACGTACTGCCCGTCGGCTCAGTCGAGGCCGACGGCTCCCCCTCACCGTTCACCCTCTACGGCCCGTGGGTGGGGGTCGCCGCACCCGGCAGCAACCTGATATCCCTGGACAGCGATCCCGGCGGCACCGGGCTGATCAACGGCACACCGCAGGCCAACGGCCCGGTCGCCCCCGTCGACGGGACCAGCTTCTCCAGCGCATTCGTGGCGGGCCTGGCCGCGCTGGTGCGCGCCCGCTTCCCCCAGCTGTCCGCGGGCCAGGTCATCGATCGCATCGAACGCACCGCGCACGGTTTCGGTCCCGGCCACGACGACCGCGTCGGGGCCGGCATGATCGACCCGGTCGCGGCGCTGTCGGCGGTGCTGCCGCCGGTCCCGGCCGCGGCCGCCGCCGAACCGATCCCGGCCCCGCCGCCGCCCGCCGCCGTAGACCCGTGGCCACGCCGGATCGGCGGCTCGGGCGCGCTGATCTGCCTGGCGCTGCTGGGCCTGGTTCTGGGCCTTTCCGTACCGTTCCGCCGGCAACAGCGCGCCCCGCTCGCCATGCCCGGCGATGACTGACCCCACCCACCCCGCCGGCTCCGCACGCGCCGCCGGCCCACCGTCCCCCAGGAGCCCTTCATGACCACGACACAGGGTTTCATCCGCCTGGCCCGCATCGCGCCGCCGCGACCGCCGGGCGGCGAGGTGGTGCTCAACGCACCGCCGGAGATCAGCACGCCGGTCCCTAATCCGTTGTGGCAGCGGCTGATGCCCGTGGTGATGATGGTCGCGATGGTCGGCATGGTCGGCCTGATGTTCACCATGAGCGGCAAGTCGATGCTGTCCAATCCGCTCACGATGATGTTCCCGATGATGATGCTGATGTCGATGGTCGGCATGCTCGCCGGGCGCGGCGGCGGGGGCGGCAAGCGGGCCGGTGAGCTCAACGAGGAACGCAAGGACTACTTCCGTTACCTGGAGCAGTTGCGGCGTGACGTGCGCCAGACCGGCGTTTCCCAGCGCGAGGCGCTGGCCTGGAACCATCCGGATCCGGCGAATCTGCACTCACTGATCGGCACCCGCCGGATGTGGGAACGCCGCCCGAGCGATCCCGACTTCGCGCATGTGCGCATCGGTGTGGGCAGCCATCGGATCGCCACCAAGCTGGCCCGCCCCGAAACCGGGCCGCTGGAGGATCTGGAACCTGTAGCGACGGTGGCGCTGCGGCGCTTCGTGCGCACCCACTCGGTGGTCCACGGCCTGCCGACCGCGATCTCGCTGCGCGCGTTCCCCGCGATCAACATCGAGGGCACGCGCGAGCACGGCCGCACGCTGGCGCGCTCGATCCTGCTGGAGCTGGCCACCTTTCACGGCCCCGACCACATGGTGTTCGCCATCGTCACCGCCGATCCGGACGGAGAGGTGTGGGGATGGGCGAAGTGGCTTCCGCATCTGCAACATCCGCGCGAGAACGACGGCATCGGCAGCACGCGCATGCTGTACGAGTCGTTGTCCGAGCTCGAGAGCTCACTGACCGAGGAACTGCTCGAGCGCGGCCGGTTCCTGCGCAACGCGCCGCCCACGGCCGGCCGCCTGCACCTGGTGATCGTCATCGACGACGGCTACGTCAGCGGTTCCGAACGCATCATCAGCGATGCCGGCCTCGACTCGGTGACTGTGCTGGACCTTACCGCCCCGCAGACGGGTCTGGCGGTGCGCCGCGGGCTGCAACTCGTGGCTGAGGAGAACGTGATCGGCGCCCGTACGGGGGGTTCGGTGGAGAAGTTCGCGGGCCCCGACCGGGTCGGCCTCGACGTGGCCGCCACGTTCGCCCGCGGCATGGCCCGCTACCGCCTGGCCACCACCGCGCAGATGGTCGACCTCAACGAGGACGCCGACGGCGACCCGGGATTGATGTCGCTGCTGAAGATTCCGGACGCGGCGACCATCGACGCCGACCGGGTATGGCGGCCCCGCTCCCCGCGCGAGCGGCTGCGCGTGCCGATCGGCGTCACCCCCGACGGCAACCCCGTAGAGATCGATATCAAGGAGTCCGCCGAGAACGGCATGGGGCCGCACGGATTGTGCATCGGTGCAACGGGTTCCGGAAAATCAGAATTCCTGCGCACCCTGGTGTTGTCCATGGTCACCACGCACTCACCGGACCTGCTCAACCTCGTGCTGGTCGACTTCAAGGGCGGTGCGACCTTTCTCGGCCTCGACCCGCTCCCGCACGTGGCCGCGGTCATCACCAACCTCGAGGAAGAACTCTCGATGGTGGACCGCATGCGCGACGCGCTGGCCGGTGAGATGAACCGCCGCCAGGAACTGCTGCGGTCGGCCGGCAACTTCGCCAACGTCACCGAATACGAGAAGGCCCGCGCCAACGGCGCCCAGCTCGACCCGCTGCCGGCACTGTTCGTCATCGTCGACGAGTTCACCGAATTGCTGTCACAGAAGCCGGATTTCGCCGAGTTGTTCGTCATGATCGGCCGCCTGGGCCGGTCCCTGCGCGTGCACCTGCTGCTGGCCTCGCAGCGCCTCGAGGAGAACCGCTTGCGCGGCCTCGACTCGCACCTGTCCTACCGAATCGGCCTGCGCACCTTCTCCGCCGGCGAGTCCCGGCAGGTGCTCGGCATCACCGACGCCTACCACCTGCCGGCACAGCCCGGTGCGGGCTACCTGAAGAGCGATTCCTCGGATCCGTCGCGATTCAACGCCACCTATGTCTCCGGTGACTACACGCCGCCGGTTGCCCGGCATACCGGCGGCGTCGTTGCGGGCGCGGCGGCCGGGGAGGTCGGCCTCTTCACCGCCACCGCGGTGGCCGTGCGCGAGGTGCAGCGGGTGCAGGTGGAACTGCCGAGCCTGGACGAGCTGCTCGCGCAGGAACCGCCGCCGGGCGCCGAACGCTCGCTGCTGCAGGTGGTGGTCGAACGCCTCATCGGCCACGGGCGACCCGCGCACGAGGTGTGGCTGCCACCCCTGGATATCTCCCCGACCGTGGACATGCTGCTGCCACACAAGGATTGGCGGGCCCCGGAGAACGTGAACGGCAAGCTGTGGCTACCGATCGGCATCATCGACAAGCCGTACGAGCAGAAACGCGACGTGGCCACCATCGACCTGTCCGGCGCGCAGGGCAATGTCGCGATCGTCGGGGGGCCACAGTCCGGCAAGTCCAACGCACTACGCACCGTGATCCTCGCCGCCGCGGCCACCCACACCCCCGAACAGGTGCAGTTCTACTGCCTCGACTTCGGCGGCGGCACCCTCGCCGGCCTCAACGGCCTGCCGCATGTCGGCTCGGCAGCCGGCCGGCTCGAGGGTGACCGGGTGCGCCGTACCATCGCGGAACTCAGCACGCTGCTGCGCCAGCGCGAGGCCCGCTTCCTGCAGCTCGGCATCGAGACCATGCGCGACTTCCGCAAGGCCAAGACCGCGCTGGCCGCCCTTCCGCCCGACCAGCGAGCCGCACATCCGTTGTCCGAGGACCTGTTCGGCGACGTATTCCTCGTGATAGACGGCTGGCTGACCTTCCGCGAGGAGTTCGAATTCCTCGAGCCGCAGGTGCACGCGATGGCCGCGCGCGGGCTGTCCTACGGCATCCACCTGATGCTCGGCGCGAACCGCTGGGGCGAGATCCGTCCCGCGGTCAAGGACCAGATCGGCACCCGCATCGAGCTGCGCCTCGGCGACCCGTCCGATTCCGAGATGGATCGGCGCGGCGCGGCGGGCGTGCCGATCAACCGGCCCGGACGCGGCCTCACCGCCTCCAAGCTGCACATGCTCGTCGCGCTGCCCCGGCTGGACGCCACCACCGATCCGAACACGCTGAGCGAGGGTGTGAACGCGGCCAAGGAGGCATTGCGGGAGATGTACGGGGAGCGGCGAGCGCCCGCGGTGCGCATGCTGCCGCTGGAGCTGCCGCGCGAGCACGTGCTGGCCATCACCCGGGAACAGGACATGCGGCTGGATAACCAGCGAGTGCTGATCGGCCTGTCCGAATCCGAATTGCAGCCCATGGTGCTGGATTTCGCGGATTCGCCGCACCTGCTGATCTTCGGCGACGTCGGCGATGGCAAGACCACCCTCCTGCGCAATATCGCGCAGGGCATCGTGGAGAACTCCGCCCCCGAGGAGGCCCGGATCGTCCTGATCGACTACCGCCGCACGCTGCTCGGCGCGATCGAGACCAAGCATCTGGCCGCATATTCCACCAGCGCCCAGACCTCGATCCCGACCGTGAAGGAGGTCGCCGGCTTCGTCTCCGAACGCATCCCCGGCTCCGACATCACCCCTACCGAGCTGCGCGAACGCAGCTGGTGGACCGGGCCGGAGGTATACGTGATCGTCGACGACTACGACATGGTGGCCAACAACAACCCGCTGCTACCACTGATGGACCTGATCCCGCAGGCCCGCGACGTCGGCCTGCACGTCATCATCGCCCGCCGCTCCGGCGGCGCGTCCCGCGCCTTGTTCGACAACGTCCTGGGCCCCCTCAAGGATATGTCGGTGGACGCCTTCCTGATGAGCGTCCCCAAGGATGAGGGCGTCCTGATCGGCGACGTCCGCCCCGCCACCTACCCACCCGGCCGCGGCCTGCTGGTCTCCCGCAGCCGCGGGGGCCGGGAACTCGTACAAATCAGCCAGATGCCCCCGCTGTAACACATGTCCCTAACAGGTCAGCCCCATGATTTCGCACGCCATAGCCGCACTCTCCTGCCCTCGGCGTGGCGCCGGTGCGCCACCCCGCAACTCCCGGATACGAGCCGCGCCGCGTATGCCCCTGCGGCACACCGAATCGTAGAGCGCGAATCGGCTCCGGTTCGCTCGCCCAGATCCACGCACCGGCCACCGTTCGAAAGGCGCTGCGGGCACTGGTTGCAGGCCTACAGCGTGTAGAAGCCGTCGCTCCAGAGGGTTTCCAGCCGCCGGAAGTACGCGTCGTACTGCCCGGCGATCACCTCGGTGGAGAAGCGGGACACCGCATAGTCGCGGATGGCCTGATAGTCGAGCTTGTCGACCGCATCGGCGGCATCGCAGAACTCACGCATCGAGCGGCAACGAAATCCGTTGACGCCGTTCTGCACGGTCTCGCTGAACGCGCCCCAATCCGTGGTGATGACGGGAGTACCGCACAGCATCGCCTCGACATGCACGCCACCGAACGGCTCCAGATACAGCGACGGCACGAAAACCGCACGGGCACGGCTCATCAGCTCACCACGACGCTGCACATCCACGATCCCGGCGTACTCCCCGAAATCCGGCGGCGTGCCCGCGCCCGCGATCACCAGCCTGCGGTCCAGCGTCCGGCAGGTATCCACGGCAATCTGATAGCCCTTGGATTCGATCAGGCGCCCGATGAACAGGTAGTAGTCGTCCTTCTCCGCAGAGAACGGAAAGTCCTGCACCTCGAAGTAATTCGGGATCACCGCATCGAAGAACCGGCCGCGATCGCTCATGATCCCCGGCAGCGTCGTATGCGCCCCGTGCACCGCATGCATCCATGCATAGCTCTCGAAGACACGATATTTGGCGAAGACGCCGCTGTAGCCGACACCGAACTCCACGGTCATCATGTCCTCGAAGGCGGCGCCGATGGCCTCCTGGCAGGTGCCGCCGATGATGCAGATGATATCGCGGGGCTGCGCGCGCTCGGCGATCGCGGCGATGGCCCGATGGTTGGTGATCACCCAGTGCTTATCCCGTTTGCCCCAGGTGATGTTGATCGGCCCGGTCATGAAGTCGTTGCTGCCGAACCACTCCGCCTGCTCGTCCTTGGTCACGATGGTGATCAGCTCGGTGCAGGCGGCCTCGTTCTCCTGCGAGGCATACAGGAACACCTCGTGCCCGAGCCCGGACATCATGTCGCAGAACCGGCGTACCTTCTGGGTGTAGGCACACGGCGAGTAGCGCTTGGTGGTCTGCGTGTGTGGCAGGTTGACGACGTGAAATCGCATCGGGAACACCAGTTTTCGTATCGGATCAGTGATTTTGCCGGGCGTCGGCGATGTCGCCGGTCGGCAGGGTGTCGTCCGCCACCACACACACTCCGCCCGACGCCGACCATGACCGCGCCGTCCTCGCGTTTGCCCACAATCCGCGGCATACATCCTCACTCCGACGCCGACAACCTGAGCGGCACCCTACGGAACGGCCGCGTCATCGGCCACACGAGCCCGGCAACGAACCCTGTGTTCACCTACTCGCTACCACCCCCGCCCACCGCATTGATCGTCTAAGTGGGGTCTGAGCAACCCTTTTCGGCGCTGATCAGCCCGCCCTCAGCCGCTGCGCGGCCCGCCCGAAATGCTTCTCCTCCGCCGGAGCGCATCCCATGGCACCGCCGACGGTGAGTGCGGGCGCCAACGATCCACGTCCGCAACGCATTCGGCCGTTACGGCGACTACTCCGATGCCTCACCCAGCGCCGCATGCCGGGCGACGATCGTGCCGAACACCAGCCCCTGGCCGATCGTCGCGCCCGCCCCCGGGTAGCTGGCGCCGTAGGCGTTGGCCGCGGTGTTGCCGAGCGCATACAGGCCATCGATCGGCGAGCCGTCCGCCCGCACCACCCGGCCGTGCCGGTCCGCGCGCACGCCGCCGCAGGTGCCCAGGTCGCCGAGCACCACCCGGACCGCGTACAGCTGTCCCTGCAGCGGGCGCAGGTTGGGGTTCGGCGCCACCGTCGGGTCGCCGTAGTAGCGGTCGTACGCGCTGGCGCCGCGCTGGAAGTCGTGGTCGACGCCGGTCGCGGCCACCTCGTTGAACCGGGCGAAGCTCCCGGCGAAGGCGTCCTGCGACAGCCCCGCGGCGCGCGCGAGCTCGGCCGGGGTGCTCGCTCGGTGCGCGATACCGGCCTCGTACCAGGCCTGCGGCAGGGCCATCCGCGGGTACTGCGCGCCCGCGAAAACATAGCTGTTGCGGTAGGTCTGGTCGAATACCAGCCACATCGCGCCGACCGGATCGCCTGCGCGCTCGCGGGCCTGCACGGTCTGGCCGAAGGTCATGTAGTCGGTCGCCTCGTTGACGAACCGCTTGCCGGACTCGTCGACCATGAACGAGCCGGGCAGCGCCCGCTCCGCGAGCAGCACCTGCGGGGACCCGCCGGGCAGCGGCGCCACCTCCGGGAACCACCAGGCCTGATCCATGAGGTCGATATCCGCGCCGACCTCCTGGGCGAGCGCGATCGCGTCGCCGGTATTGCCCTCGCTGCCCAGGCTCCAGCCCTGTTCGAGCGATTCGAGCTGGTATTTGCGGCGCATCGCCAGATCGTGGTCGAAACCGCCCGCGGACAACACGACTCCGCGCCGGGCGGTGACGGTCACCGTCCGGCCGTCCTGCTCGAGGCGGGCGCCGGTGACGCGCTCCCCCTCGGTGACACCGTCTAGGCTCGCCGAGGTGACGAGCCCGGTCAGGGACGTGCGCGTCCACACCGGAATCCGGGCGCGCACCACGCCGGCATACAGGCCCGCCGCGAGCGCCTGCCCGCCCGCCATGTACTCCCGGCCCAGCGCAAGCCCGCCGATGCCCTGCGCGGCACGCTTGATGATCCGCGGCCACGCCCGCGCGGGTGTGCGCATCATCAGGTTCATCCATTTGTAGTCCGCGCCGGTGACCGGCATCGGCACCGGCGCCTCCATCAACCCCGGGCGCAGCCGCCCGCGCTCGGCGCCCAGCACCGCCGCGTTGAACGGCTTGCATTCGCAGGTGCGGCCCACCGCCGAGCCGCCCGGCAGCTCCGGGTGGTAGTCCGAATAGCCCTTCGCCCAGAAGAACTTCATCGGCGTCGTCCGGCGCAGCATGTCGATGGTTTCGGGGCCGTGCTCCAGGATCGCCTGCCAGCGGTCGTCGGTGGTGGTGCCGTGCACGGCCGCACGGACGTACTCCGCGGCCTGCTCAGGCGAGTCGCCGGCGCCGCTCTCGGCCAGGATCGGGCTGGCCGGGATCCAGAATGCGCCGCCGGACCTTGCCGTGGAGCCGCCCACATAGTCGGTCTTCTCCACGATCAGCACGTTCAGTCCGCGCTCCTTCGCGGCCAGGGCCGCGGCCATTCCGGTGCCGGCTCCGATTACGAGCAGGTCGACGGTGATGTCGCGGGCCGGCACCGGAGCGAGCGGATCGGAACGGGTCATCGGGGCCTCCTGTGGGTGGGATCGGTCGGTCCATTCAAGGCGTCGAGCGCGTCCAGCCACACGCCGCCCTCCCAACCACACCACCACCGGGCGCACTATTGGGACCAGAATCCCACTCATTAGAACCCCATCCCCAGCCGAACCGTTCACCCACCAGGTCATCATGCTGGAGACGACCGAGAAGGAACCGCACCAGCGCCTGGTCACGCACAGGCAGTTCTTGCGTGTATTGCTGCGGCTACGTGCTTCCAGATTTCCTGTGTGGGGTCGATGATGTCGAAGTGGCCGCCCGGGCCCTCGATTTGGGTGATCTCGTCCGGCGCGGCCAGGCAGTACTGGCGGCTGATTTCGAGCAGGTTCGGGTCGTCGTGGACGGTGCTGGCGATCAGTTGCGGTAGTCCTAGGGGTACACGGTGGTACGGGGACGAGCGTTCATAGGTGCCGCGATGATCCGGCCAGTGGCCGCCGAGCGCGTTCGCGACCGCACCCTCGCTGAGCCGGCGCTCATCGGCCAGGCACAGATTCAGCACACCGGCCAGGCTTACCGCCAGCGCCGGGCGTACACCGGTGGGGTCGGCGACGGCATCGGCGGCGGCCCGCAGTGCGAGCTGAGCACCGGCGGAATGACCGACCATCACCACACGCTCGGGGTCCACCTGTGCAAGCGTCGCGAGTGCCTGTAGCGCCGCGGCGACATCGTCGGTCGTTGCCGCCCAGCCGTATTCGTCGGGACGTCGATATTCGATATTCCACGTGAGGTATCCGCGGCCGGTCAGGTCGACGGCCGGCGCGTCCATGAGATCGAATTCCCAACGCGTGCGCCAGTATCCGCCGTGGATCAGCATGACGGCCGGAAAGGGGCCGGGGCCCTGGGGGATCCGGAGTTCGCCGCATTGGTCCGGATGGGCCCCGTAGGCGCGGATCGTGCCGGGATGGCAGCGGTGGTGGTACCAGCTGTCGACCGCGTACCGCAGGCCCTCGAGCCCCCGTCCGCGGATGTGCACCCGGATGCCCGCGGACCGGTCCGCGGGCGAGGGCCCGAGATCGACGCGGATCGCGCCGGCGGGCGGCGCCACGAAGGAGATGCCGGCGCCCGGAACGACGATGCACTCGCCGCCCTCGGCCGCCACCGCCGCATCGAACTCCGGTGCATCCCTGGCGAATACGATGTTCCCGGTCAGCCCGCGCGCAACGAGCGCCCGGTCGATCAGCTCGGCGGCGGTGCCCTGGTGCGCCACCGCACCGGGCGCGAAGACGACGCCGACTCGGCGCGAGGTGACGTGCATAACGACTCCAGATTACATGTTTGTGGCGGTCGCCATCATTATGTAACATGATGGCGTACGGGGCGGCTCGAACCAGCGATGAGGGCAGTAATCATGACGGCAGCACAGGACGCGCAATCCGGCAGCCGGGCAATCGAATCGAGCATCGTCCGGGATTTCCGCTCGCGCCTGAGCTACGGCGCCTACCTGCAGCTGGATACCCTGCTCGCCGCGCAGCAGCCGGTGAGCCGGCCCGAGCATCACGACGAGCTGCTGTTCATCATCCAGCATCAGACCTCCGAGCTGTGGCTCAAGCTGATCCTGCACGAAACCCTGGCCGCACGTGCGGCATTCGATGCCGACGATCTCGGCACGGCGCTCAAGTGCGTGGCGCGGGTCAAACATATCCAGAGGACGCTCACCGAACAGTGGTCGGTGCTGGCGACGCTGACCCCCACCGAGTACGCGCAGTTCCGCGACTTCCTGGGCAATTCCTCGGGCTTCCAGTCCTATCAGTACCGCGCGGTGGAATTCGTGCTCGGCGCGAAGAACGAGGGCATGCTCGACGTATTTCCGGAAGCCCAAGGAGGCGCCGAACCCGCCGCCCGCACGCTGCTGGCCCGGCTGCTGGCCGAACCGAGCCTGTACGACGCGTTCTGGCGTTGCCTGGCACGCCTGGACTACGACGTTCCCGAATCCGCGCTGACCCGCGACGTGGCCGCGCCGTACACGATGAATGCGGAACTGCTGCCGCTGATCCGGTTCGTCTACGAGAACCACCGCGAACACTGGTCGGTCTACGAGGCGTTCGAGGAGCTCGTCGACCTCGAGGACAACTTCCAGCTGTGGCGCTTCCGCCACCTGCGCACCGTGCTGCGTACCATCGGCACCAAGCCCGGCACGGGGGGCTCGAGCGGGGTGGGATTCCTGCAGAAAGCCTTGGAACTCACCTTCTTTCCCGAACTGTTCGCCGTACGCACCGAGATCGGACGCCCATGACCACGCTGTTGCTGCGCCACGCCGCCACGCTCGATGCCGCGGACCCGCTGCGCTCGTATCGCGAGCTGTTCGTCGGGGCGGACGATCCGGAGATCCCCGCCTACCTGGACGGGAATTCGCTGGGCCGGCCGCTGCGGGCGAGCCTGGACCGGATCACCGCATTCGTCGTCGAGCAGTGGGGCGGGCGCCTGATCCGCGGCTGGGACGAACAGTGGTTCGAGCTGCCGATCGCGATCGGTGACAGGCTCTCCGCCACCGTCCTGGGCGCGGCCGCGGGCCAGACGACGATCGGCGATTCGACGACGGTGCTGCTGTACAAGCTCGCCCGCGGCGCACTTGCGTTGCGGCCCGGGCGAACCGAGATCGTGGTGGATCGCGACAACTTCCCGACCGACCGCTACGTGCTCGAGTCCATCGCCCACGATCTGGGGCTGACCCTGCGCTGGATCGAATCGGATCCGCGCGGCGGGGTCGGGATCGAGGAGCTGTCGGCGGCGGTGTGCGAGCGCACGGCCCTGGTGGTGCTGAGCCACGTCGCCTACCGGTCGGCATATCTGGTGGATGCCGCGGCCGCGGCCCGGGTGACCCACGACGCGGGCGCGTTGCTGCTGCTGGATCTGTGCCATTCCGTCGGGTCGGTGCCGCTCGAACTCGACTCCTGGGGAGTGGATTTCGCGGTCGGATGCACCTATAAATACCTCAACGGCGGCCCGGGATCGCCCGCGTTCGCCTATGTGCGGACCGAGCATCTCGAGGGATTCAACCAGCCGCTCTGGGGCTGGATGGGGCGCGATCGGCCGTTCGAGATGGCCCAGGGATATCAACCCGCGCAGGGGATCCGACGGCTACTCAGCGGCACGCCGCCGATCCTGGGCATGCTCGCGATCCAGGACACCCTCGAGCTGATCGACACGGTCGGCATCGCCGCGGTGCGCACCAAATCCCTTGCTCTGAGCGACTATACAATCGAGTTGGTGCGTGCGGAGCTGATCCCACTCGGGGCCGAGATCGGCTCACCGCTGGATCCGGACCGGCGCGGCGGGCATATCATGATCGATCACCCGCGGTTCGCGGAGGTAACCGCGACGCTGTGGACCCGGGGCGTAATCCCGGACTTCCGCCCGCCGCGCGGCCTGCGCATTGGCCTGAGCCCCCTCAGCACGAGCTTCACCGAGGTGGCGCACGGCATACTGGCGATCCGTGACGAACTCACCTGAGCTCACCCACCCCGCCGGCTCCGCCGTCCCACCATCCCCTGGGCACGCGATACTCGACGACTTCGACTCCCGCCCGGGCAGCGCGACCTCGCTGATCCGCACCGTGCTCGGCGCGTACCGGCACGAGCTGGGCTGTACCGATCGGGCCCGTCCGCTGGCCCTGCGTGGTGATGCTCCGCTGCCGCCTCCGGGCCTGACGCGGCCGGGCGGATGGCTGGCGATCGCCGAGCTCGTGGAGTTGTGCCAGGCCCTGGGCATCGCGGCCGATGCGACCCGGATCGCGGTGACCCGGCTCAAAAAGCGCGGCGTGCTGGAACCGATGGCCCGCGGCGGATACCGCCTCACCACCCAGGCCGAGGCCATGTACGCCCGCGGGGATCGCCGGATCTTCGGATTCCGGCAGATGTCCGATACCGATCCGTGGCGGCTGATCTCCTTCACGATCCCCGAATCCCAGCGGGCCGGGCGGCATCAGCTGCGCCGGCGGCTCGGCTGGATCGGCTGCGGCAACGTGGCCCCCGGGCTGTGGATCGCCCCGGAACACCTGGCGGCCGAGGTCGGTGATATCGTTGCTGCACTGGGCCTTTCGGAGTATGTGACAACCTTCCAGTGCACCACGATCGCGGCCCCGGATGCCCCCGCCGAAGCGGCGGCGCGGTGGTGGGACCTCGACGGCATCGCCGCGCGCCACCGCGAATTTCTCGCCCATCACCACACCACGCCCCCGCGCGCACCCACACCCAGCGAGGCATTCACCGAATTCGTTCCGCTGCTGGACGAATGGCGCATCATCCCGTACATCGACCCGGGCCTGCCCCCGGCCATGCTGCCCCCGGACTGGCCCGGCGCCCCGAGCGTGCGATTGTTCGCCGCGGCCCGCGACCGCTGCCTGGCCGCCAGCCGCGAGTGGGTATGCGGCCTGCGGTCCTGACCCGCATCGCGAAGAACAGGCAGTGGTGAGGATTCGGCCGATCCTGGCGAATGCGAAGGGAGTGCGCGGTCGATGCGCGCGAACTTGTCGGTGTCGCCTGATACCTTCGAGTGAACTGATACGTACGAAACGTGGGGCGTTGCAATGATTTACGATGAGGGTACCTATCTCGAGCTGTCCGAGGACGGCGGTTCGGCGCACAAGTTCTACGAGGTCGTCGTCGCGGGCACACAGGTGACGATCCGCTACGGTCGCATCGGGGATGTCGGCCAGTCACAGGTCAGTGCATTCGCCAGCGCAGCGAAGGCCGAGGCCGCCGCCGCGAAGAAGGTGAAGGAAAAGCTGCGCAAGGGTTATGCGCCCGCGGTGCCCGGCGCACGGACCAAACGCCCGGTCACACACCGGACGATCGTCAGCGAACGCTCGACTGCGAAGTCGGCACCGGTGCTATGGGCCTTCGACTCGGGCGCGCCCGCGCTCGGCATCTTCGTCGATGACGACCGCTGCTGGGTGGGCAACGAGGCCGGCGATGTGTTCACCCTGACACCCGAAGGCGAGGTGACCGGGCGGTTCCGGCTGCCGGATGCCGTAAAATGCATCGTCGCAGACGATTTTTGGATCTATGCGGGGTGCGACGACGGCCGCGTGTACGACCTGTCCGGCAAGGTGCCGCGCGCCGCCTATGACGTCGCGTCCGACGTCGACATCTACTGGCTCGACATCTACGACGGCATCCTCGGGGTCTCCGATCGGCAGGGCGGCATCACCGTGATCGATCACGAGGAGGAGTCGCTGTGGACTCGGCACAGCAGCGGCCATTCGGGCTGGATGGTGCGCGTCGACGCTGCGGGCGTGTACCACGGGCACCACGACGGCGTGACGACCTACGACCTGGAAACCGGACGGCAGCTCTGGCACTCGAGTACCGGCGGGCCGGTGCTGTTCGGCTGGCAGGAGGCCGACAGCGTCTATGCGGGCACCTCGACCAGGCGGGTACAGATGCTCGCCAAGGACGGCCGCTCCGATCGGACCTACCAGTGCGATGCCGCCGTATTCTCTTGCGCCGCATCGCCGGACGGCCGATACGTCTTCGCCGGTGACAACCATTCGTCGGTCTATTGTTTCGAATCCGGCGGACGACGCCTGTGGAAGCTGGCGACCGGATGCGGTTCGGCATACTCGATGCAGTACCACGCCCAGAAGCTGTACCTGGTGACCACCAGCGGCGCACTGGCCTGCCTGGACGTGAGCGAGTCGGCCGTCCGCGACGCCCAACAGGGCGTGCTACCGCAGACGCTGTCGGTGAAGGCCCCCGAACTCTCCGCCGTAACCCCCAGCAACACAGTGGAAGTGGTAGCCGACCCCGGCGCCGGCGTCGTGGTGGAATGCATCCGTGAGGGCGGCAAACTCCGCGTCCACATCGTGTCGCCGGGCTACCAACGCTCGTGGAATGTCCAGTTCCCCAAGGAAATCCGCGAATATGGCGCCCGTTACGTCGTCGACGCGGTTGCCGAGTCGGCGCGCGGCGGGTTCTACCGGGTGCGGGGAGACATCCACCGACTGCGATAGACCTCGTTGGCTCCGGCGCTGACCAGGTCAAGAGTCGCGGCGGGCGCGGGCGCGGCGCTTGCCCTCGTGCATGGCCTGCACGCGGGCGATCGGAATGGTGTGCCCCTCCGCGACCAAATCGGCGGGCAGGGGCTGCGCGGCGGGCATGTACTCGGTCCACGGGTCACGATCGCCGAGTTCCTTGGTGGCGGTGCGGATCGTGAACTCGCGCGGATCGATATCGGGCAGGTCGGTCCAGCTCACCGGGAACGACACCGTCGCGCCCGGCCGCACCCGCGGACTGTACGCGGCGGCCACCGTGGCACCGCCCGCGCGGGTGGAGTCGAGAAAAACCTTGCCGCCGCGGTCTTCCCGGATGAAGGCCGTGGTGGCCAGGGCCGGATCCAGGCGCTCGGCACGGGCCGCGATGGCGCGGGTGGCGGCGGCGGCATCCTCGACGCCCACTCCCGGCTCGACCGGGACGAAGATGTGAACACCCTTGGAGCCGCTGGTCTTCACCGCACCCGCGAGCTCGTCAGCGGCCAGCGCCCGACGGATCAGCTCGGCAGCCTGCACCACCTGCCGGAACGGCTGATCGGGGGCAGGATCGATATCGAGCACGAGATGCGTTGGGCCACCGGAGTAATCGGCCGGATTCTCGGCCTTCAACAGCGTCACGTGATACTCGACGGCACGCTGATTGCCGAACCAGAGCAGCGTCCGCACGTCATCGCACAGCGCATACGACACTTCACGTTTCGAACTCTCCGCCCACACCGTCACCCGATTCACCCAGTCGGGCGTGTACTTCGGCAGATTCTTCTGCATGAACGGCTCCTGCCCCGGCCGCACCCGCACCACAGAGAGCGGACGATCCCGCAGCCGCCGCACCAGCCGCTCCCCCACCGCCTCCAGGTAGTCGATGAGATGCCCCTTGGTTGCCCCCGCCCCATCGAACAACGGACTGTCCAGACTGGTCAGCTTCAGCCCGTCGCGAACCCCATCGCTCATCACCGCACCTCGCCGACGATCGGGTCCATCGTGCGCTGTGCCGATAGTTCGCTCGCAAGCTCACTCACCGGCCCAGCATGCGCCCGATCCCGAACCGCGTCAAAGCCGCCGTCGATGTAGTCTGAGCAACCCATGGAGATCCCGATGCCGTAGGAGTTGCAGCACCCAGCGGTCCGGACTGCCGGTTCAGGCGCCGGCGACGCGGTCCAGCCAGTCCCCGAACAGCGCTCGCTCGTGCGGGGTGAAGCCCTCGAGACCGGGTAGGGCGGCACGTAACGTGACCGCCGCCGCGCCCGGACCGGCCGGGGCGGCTGCATGCGTGTCGGTCAGGATGGTCGCGCAGACCGCCTCCCAGGCCAGGTCCGCGAGCGATTCTTCGCGCCCGTCCGCGGGCTGTTCGATGAGGGCGAGGACGACTCCCGTGCCTGCCGCGTGGATGAGATCGACGGCGCGGTGCTCGGCCACGCGCAGCCGCCCGGCCTGCGCGACGCGGACCACCCGCTGTCGCAGGATCTCCAGGCCGCGTTCCACGGCGGACAGCCCGTCGGGCGTGCGGATCGTGGTGTGCATGAGCCGGAACAGGGCGGGGTTCGCGAGGCCGAAGCCGATGTGCAGATCCCATCCGGTGCGCAGCTCGTCGACCGGATCGCCGTCCGCGTCGACCGGGCGCTTGCGCGCCACATAGCTGGCGAAACCATACTCCGCCACGGCATCGAGCAGCCCGCTCTTATCGCCGAACAAGCGGTAGATCGTGGGCGCCTGAACGCCGGCGGCAAGCGCGACCGAGCGCGTGGTCACCGCATCGGGCCCCTGCGTTGCGAGCAGGTCCGCGGCGACCTCGAGCAGGCGTGAACGCACGACATCGCGCGAGGACTGGGGGGCAGGATCGCTCACGTTTCCAATGTTAACCCATAGTTGTTACCGCACTATTATCGGTGATAACGTAATAGTCGAATCATCGATAACACAGGGAGTCGAACATGCTCGTCATCACAGGAGCCACCGGCGCACTCAACGGCGCCACCGTCGATCACCTCCTGGAGCGCGTCCCCGCCGCGGACATCGCCGTCGTAGCGCGCGATGTCGCCAAGGCCCAGCGGTTCGCGCAGCTCGGAATCGCAGTGCGGCACGGCGATTACGCGGATCCGGCCTCGCTGCCGAATGCCTTCGAGGGCGCCGATCAGCTCCTGCTCGTGTCATCGAACGACCCCACCGCCGACGCGGTAGGCCTGCACCGCGCCGCGATCGACGCGGCCGTCACCGCCGGGGTAGGGCGAATCCTCTACACGAGCCATCAGGGCGCCGCACTCGACACCCCCTTCGGCCCCGGGCGCGACCATGCCGCGACCGAGCAACTACTCACCGAGTCGGGTATCCCCTGGACCTCGCTGCGCAACGGCTTCTACGCGCACAGCCTGAACTGGCTACTGGGCCCGTGGCGCGAGACGGGCGTCATCGCCGTGACCGCCGACGGGCCGGTGTCGTGGACAGCGCGCGAGGACGCCGCCGAAGCCGCCGCCATCATCCTCGCCTCCAACGGCGCGTACGACGGCCCGACAACCCTCACCGCAAGCGCCGCACCGACGTTCGACGACATCGCCGCGATCGCCTCAGCGCGCACCGGCCGGACTGTCGAATGCGTGATCATGGCCGAGGACGAGTGGATCGCGGCCCAGATCGCCCAGGGCGCACAGGAGTTCATGGCCCGATTCATCGTCGGAATGCACCAGGCCGCCCAGCAGGGCTACTTCGCCGGCGTCGACCCACTGCTCGGCAAGCTCCTGGGCCGCGAACCCCGCACGGTGCGAGAGCTGCTCTGACGAACCCGCCGCCGGGTAAAGGCGCGATGTTGCGCGGCGGTAGTACGCCTCATGACAAACTCACGCCGACTCACCCGAGCATGGCCAAGTTCCCGTACGCTCACTGAAGGGTTATCCGCCGCCCGATGCTAGGGAGCGCGTCATGAGCATCATCATCATGATCATCATCGGCTTGATCGCCGGCGCGATCGCACGCCTGCTGGTTCCGGGCCGCCAGCGCATCGGCTGGCTGGCCACCATCGTCCTGGGCATCGTCGGCAGCTACGTGGGCGGCACACTGGGTAGCCTGGTGTTCGCACCACACGTTTTCAGCGTGCACCCGCCGGTGCATCACTTATTTCTCGGCTCGATCGTCGGGGCAGTGATCGTGCTGCTGATCTTCAACGCGGTCCGTTCACGGGCCTGACCGTCGCGTCAGCCGTACTCGACCTTCCCTGCGCGCCGCACCCATCGACATTACGGCGGCAAGGGAATCGGGCTGGGCTCGTGCACGGTAATGAGCACGACGACGTCGCCGTAGCGACCCGCACCACGCGCCATGCGATGGGCGAACCGCGCTAAGGGAATTCGCCACCGATACTTGGCGTCGATCTCCGACTGCACATGGGCAAGGAGCGTGCCTCCGGTCACCACCTGAGCTCGCCCTTGGCGCTGGTGGGATCCGAGAGTGGGTTTGCCGCGCCAGTCACCGGGCTGGACGAGCACCCGGTCGTCACCCTCCAACCGCTCGGCCTCGGATGAATCCGATGAAATGCGGAAGGCGAGTTGGGTTTCGCCGACCGGGATCACCAAGCGCGGGGCGGTCGCCAGCCGTTGCGCACCGGCAACCCAGCTCACCAGCACCGTCTTTGCCTCCTGCCACGTGGCGGTCGTGTCGGACTGTCCGTAGCGAACCACCACCTGGCGTGGGTCGGCGGCGGGTCGCGCGTTCCGGAGGCGAACGGTGGAGCCGTCGGCCGCGATTTCTGTCATCACATTCGATTCTTTCGGTGGCGAAATCCACTCCGGATCGATGTAGGGCACAGCGAACCGGGCGACCGGGCGGCGCCGATGCAGTGCGATCGCTTGCCGGGGCGGCGAAACCATCGATCTCCGGTCAACCCAGCCGACGAACACGGATGCGAAACCCCTGGTTTCGCCGTAGGCACGCAATTCGACAGCCGATACCCCGACAGTGAGCGACCAATCTCGGTCGCCCCATCCTCGATAGTGCAACCATCTCGACCATACGGCAACCACGCTGGTCAAGACCGTGCACAGTGCCCAAGCTCTTTCAGCGCTTCCCCGAACCGCGTCTGGCCGTCCCCGCGACCGAGGTCCCGATGGACGTCACCGGCACCAACTACGGTGTGAAGAAGCTACTGGTCACCCGCTGACCATCGCCCCGGCCGCGACCCCGATCCCGGCGCCCATGCCGGGTACAGTTGCATCACCTGCGGATCTCCTTGAGATCGCCGCGCCTGATCGCTACAGTTCAGTGAACAGTCGTGCACTCGAAGGAGAGTTTGGTGTCGATGGAACTACCAGTCGCGGTCAAGCAGTGCGCAGCGGCCGCCAAACGAGATTCCCAGGTCGTTGTGCATGCCCTGCGACGCGACGTCGACAACCGGACATCCCGGCTGGCGGGGCGGTTCGCCAGCCGAACCGACGAACTGGGCTATCGCTTGGCGGACGTGGCGGAGGTCGTGGGCGCCGGCCTCACGGAACGAACAGGTCGAGGAAACACCAAGGCCAACAGGATCATTCAGCACACCGTCGCGCAGGTGGAGTCCACACTGATCCGCTGGAGCAAAGAACTCGGCGACAAATCCGTGCAGCTCGGCGAGCAGCTCACCGAACGTCGTCGTTGATGCGACGACAGCCGGTGAGCCGCGCCGCCGCGACTGCCGCGGCGGGGACTCCGGGCAAGGCGAGGCTCGGGCACGACCGCGGGTAAAGCCATGACGGGAGTGTGACGTCCGGCCGCGGACGGAACTTTCCGGGCCCGAGTGCGGGTTGAATAGGTAGCAGATGCACCGAACACTTCATGAGGGAGCAGGCGTGACGGACACCGAGACCGCGATATTGGCCGGCGGCTGCTTCTGGGGCATGCAGGACCTGATCCGCAAGCAGCCGGGAGTGGTATCGACGCGCGTCGGCTACACCGGGGGTCTCAACGACCACCCCACCTACCGCAACCATCCCGGTCACGCCGAGGCGATCGAGATCGTCTACGACCCGGCACAGACGGACTACCGGGCACTGCTGGAATTCTTCTTCCAGATCCACGATCCGACGACGAAGGACCGTCAGGGCAACGACATCGGCACCAGCTACCGGTCGGCGATCTTCACGCTCGACGATGAGCAGAAGCGCGTCGCGCTGGACACCATCGCCGATGTCGAGGCGTCGGGCCTGTGGCCGGGCAGGGTTGTCACCGAGGTGACCCCGGCGAGCGAGTTCTGGCAGGCCGAGCCCGACCATCAGGACTACCTGCAGCACTATCCGAACGGCTACACCTGCCACTACCCGCGGCCCGGCTGGCGACTGCCCAAGCGGCAGCCCACCGCACGGTAGGCCGCCGGACCGGTGCACGGCGATCCATATTTCGATTGACGGGCACGGCACGATGGATGTTCGTGGGACGCAACGACGAAACGAAACAGACGGCTTCGCCGACAGCGCCCATAAGGCCTCTCGGGTGCGGCGTCGGCCCCGTTGCGGACCTGGCCGGTCGTGAGATCCTCGAAGCCGGCGTGCGACCGGGATATTGCCGACGTCGACGCCGCTCGCAGGAGCTGCTGTGCCTTCCGCCTGCAGTGTGATAGGAGACTCTGATGGGCTCGTACGAGGTGCTGCTGGACGACGAACGAACGCAGCTGGATGCATTCATAGAGGAATATCGCAGTGCCATTGAGGCGACTCTCGACGGTCTGACCGAGGAGCAGGCCCGCCGCCGGCTCGTCTCGTCGGCGACGACGTTGCTCGGGCTGCTCGAGCACGTCACATGGATGCAGCGGGTGTGGTTCGAGGAGTGCGTCGGCGGCACGTCCCGCCGGGAGCTCGGCCTGGTACAAGGTCCGGATGAGTCTTTCCGGATCTCCGACGACGACACCGTCGCCTCGGTCACCGCAGCCCACCGGAAAGCCTGCGCCACGGCACGGGCGGCGATCGCCGACCTGCCACTGGATGCCGTCGTGACCGGCCACCGGGCCGGACCACGCACGCTTCGTTGGGTGTTGCTGCAAGTTCTGCGGGAGCTGGCCCACCATTGCGGACACGCCGACATCCTGCGCGAACAGGTACTTACCGACCGAGTTCTCCAGACCGAGCCTTAAGACCCGGCATCGTCGTCACGAGGTCTGTGACCGGGTGAGCACCACGGCCCCGATCGAGTGGCGCTGCTCGAGTTCCCGATGGGCCTCGGCAGCCTCTTCCAGCGGGAATCGGGCGTGGATGCGCGGTGTGAGCTCACCGCGAGCGGCCGCGGCCAACGCTTGCAGGGCATCGTCACGCTGTTCGGCATCGGACTTGCGTATGAGGATGCCGAGGGGACCACACACGGTCAGCCCTCGTCTGGTGATAGTTGGCGCGTCCAGCGTCGGCCAGACACCGGATGCGTAGCCGTAGAAGCCGATTCGGCCGCCGCCGTCGGCTGTTGCGGTCAGGGCCTGTTCGGCGATTCGCCCGCCCACGGCGTCGAGCACCAGATCCGCACCGCTCCCTCCGGTGAGCTCACGCACCCGTTCGGCCCAGCCGGTGGTGGTGTAGTCGAGCACGTGATCAGCCCCGAAATCGCTGACAGCGGCGGACTTCTCGCCGCTCGCGGCACCGATGACGGTCGCGCCCGCGACCTTCGCCTGTTGCACGAGCAACGACCCGATCCGACCGGCAGCGGCGGTGATCAACACCGTATCGTCGGCGCGCAACCGCATGGCCGACAGCAGCCCGCGTGCCATCGCACCGGCTTGGAACACCGTCAGAGCAACATCCGGCGCCAACCCGTCGGGGACCGGAAATGTGTAGGCGCCCATGGTGAGTGCGCGTTCGGCATACCCGCCGGACTGCCCCACCGTCGTTGCGACAACAGTCTTGCCCAGTAACGTCCGGTCTCCTGCGGGCCCGACCGCCAGCACGCGCCCGCAGACCTCGAGACCGGGAATCCACGGCAGCGGCAAGGGATATCGACCCGAACGGACGATCACATCGCCATATGCGACCCCCGCCAGGTCGACCTCCACCAGGACCTGCCCAGCGGCCGGCACCGGGTCGTCGACGTCGTCGATCGTGAGCACCTCCGGTACACCGAACCCGGTCACCCGAACAGCACGCATGTCACACTCCTACCAATTGACAGACAGTTGCTGCCGAGACAACGTGTCTTGTACACGACAACTGGTCCAGTCTCCGAGTGCGCGCGAAGCCGGCACAAGGATCAGGTTTCTCCAAATGTGCCGAACGAGACAAGGAGTCGACAATGTCTCGGCCGAATGTGCGGGTTCGCCGTACGCGTGCACTGTTGCGCGAGGCTCTGGTGGATTTGATCGAGGACCGCGGCTTCGACCGCATCACCGTCGGCGAACTCACCTCCCGCGCGATGATCAGCAGGGCCGCGTTCTATCGGAATTACCGCGACAAGTATGAGCTGGTCGAGCAGATCTTCGACGAGGCCATGGCGGAGATGACCACCGTCGACGGCGATATCCGCTCACCCGGGCAGCGCTGGGCCGACTTCCTGCGGCATATCGACGATTACCATCGCCTCTACGGCGCATTGCTGGGCAAGAAGGGCAGCCCGTGGTTCACCGACCGGATGCGCAACGCGCTCGCCGCCATGCCGACCGCGCATCTGCCCGGCCAGGATTCGGATGACCTGATTCCCAGTGTTATTTCGGCGATGTTCGTGCAGTCGATCATCTGGTGGCTCGAACACGACCGGCCCTGCCCGCCCGAACAGCTCGCCGCACAGACCTCGCACCTCATACGCGCCGTGCTGGAGGCGGTCACCGAACAATGAACCACGCCTCGGTGGCCATGGGCTCCTCGACCGCGATCTCCGCGCCTGACCCACCTCATGCCCGCCGCCCGCCGTCGACCGACATCGCGATGCCGGTGACATAGGACGCGGCGTCCGAGCACAACCAAACGGCCGCTGCGGCAGCCTCTTCCGCTGTGGCCAGGCGTCCCAGGGGCGTGATCGCGGCCTGCCGGGCGATCATGTCTGTGCCGGTAGCCACCTGCTCGAACCCGGGGGTCAGGGTTGGGCCGGGACAGACCGCGTTGACCCGAATGTTGTTCGGCGCGTAGTCGACTGCGGCGACCTTGGTGAGTCCGACGATGCCGTGCTTGGCGGCCACGTAGGCGGGGGCGGTCGGGATCGCGTAGAGGCCGCCGTTGGAGGCGATATTGACGATCGCACCGCCGCCTTCGAGCAGGGGCAGCTCGTACTTCATGCACAGGAAGGTCCCCGCCAGGTTGACGCGGACCACGCGCTCGAACTCGTCCAGGGTCATCTGGTCCAGGCGCCGGTGGTGCGAGGCCATGCCGGCATTGTTCACGGCGAAGTCGAGGCCACCGAGGGCCGCGACCGTGCGCTCGACGGCCGCCCGCACGGATCGTTCGTCGGCAATGTCGACGGTGACGCTCAGTGCATTCCCGCCGTTCTTGCTGATCGTCTCGGCGGTCTCGGCCGCCGCGCTCTCGTCGATGTCGAGCACGGCGACCGCAGCGCCGCGCCGGGCGAACTCCAGCGCCGCCGCGCGGCCGATCCCGCTGCCGGCGCCGGTGACCAGTCCGACCGTCATGCCAGCGCCTCATGGTTCGCCCAGGCGACCTTGTACGGGTGCCGCGACTGCCAGCGGTCGATGACCTCGTGCATGCCGGGCGCGGTGAACGCCTTCGCCAGCGTGTCGGTGTCGGCCACGGCGACCTGCACGATCGCGGTGGCGATCAGCGCCGGAATGGCCTCCTCGCCGGGGATCGGGATGTGGTGCCGGGTCGCAACCGACTGGACGAAACCGGAGTCGAGCATCACCCGTTCGATATCTGTGAGGTATTGGTCTAGCTCGGTGTCGGGCAGCGGCCGTTCGAAGGAAACGATCATCGTATGGTTGATCATGGGTCAATTCTCAGGGACATACTCGGCTCGAGTCCAAGACCACTTCGATCTTCAGCGATAACCTGGAGGCATGATTGAACTGGAGACCCGCGAGCTGGAGTACTTCATCGCGGTCGCCGACGAGCTGCATTTCGGGCGGGCGGCGGTCCGGCTCTCGATCGCCCAGCCGGCCCTGTCGAAGGCGATCCGGCGAATCGAGACCCGGCTCGGGGTCCCGCTGTTCATCCGCTCGAGCCGGCACGTCGAGCTCACCCCGGCCGGGGAGGCGCTACAGGAACACGGGCGGCACGCGCTCAACGCGGTCAGCGCCGCCGTCCGCAACGCCCGGCGCGCCGGCGATGCCCAGGCCCCCCTGCGCCTGGTGATCAAGCCCGGCGGCGACGCCGGTCTGCTGTCCGAGATCCTGGCCGAGTACTCGCACGAGCCTGACGCCCGCCAGGTGGACATCCTGTTCAGCGGCCCCGCCGACCGAACGGACATCCTGCGCGACGGCCGGGCCGACGTCGGCCTGCTCTACGCACCGTTCGACGATCTCGACGGCCTGGCGCACGAGACGCTGCACACCGAGGACCGCGTGGTCATCGTCCCGTCCGGGCACCGGCTGGCCGGACAAGCTTGCGTGCGAATGTCCGATCTGGAGGGTGAGACGCTGCCGAGCTGGAAGGGCATCCCTGGAGGCGACGGCACCGGCCCCGAGGTCGCCGACGTGCTCCAGCTGCTCCACATGATCACGCTGGGCCGGATGATCGCGGTACTGCCTCGCTCGCTGGTCGACCCGCTCGCGGCCGGCGTGGTCTGCGTGCCGGTGACCGACGCACCACCCAGCCACCTGGTTCTCGCCTGGAACGAGCAGGACCACCGACCGCTGGTCAAATCGTTCGTAGCCGCCGCACTGAGGCATCGCGACGACGCCGACTAGGAGAGAGCGAGCCAGACCCGCAATCGTCCGATAGACGAGCATCCATGACGGACGGCTGCAGCCAAGTCCTCGCCCCGCTCATATCCGACAATGTCGCGACCCGGCCACAACCGAGCAATCGTGCTCAGACACTCCGCCCACGCATCCTGAGCGGCAATGCCCGAATAGATACGGGCAGCTGCACGCAGCAGCTCATCCGCCCGTCCCCGCGTGGCTGTGGAAGCTCATCATGTGGCGCCTGGTCGGCCCGCTCGCCTTATGGGTGAATACCGGTGTATTGCCCCCGGTCCTGCGCGAGCGGATCGGTGTGGAGTGGACCGCGCGCGACGAGCGCTGGCTGTGCCGCTACGCCACCGGCGTACGGGCGGTCGGCCACATACTGCCGCGCCCACTGCGCGAGATCACCCGGGTGGTGGCGCTGTGGCGCAAGGACCAGATCATGACCGACATCCGGCGCGCCGCGGAAGCCGCTGAGTCACACAGAAACCCGCAGGCCGGGTGATGGATGAGCCGATACGGCGCACAGGTAGGTGACATGCCGTTCTACGGCGTGTAGGCGAGCGGACCGCGCCGCTCCGTTGATGGACAATTTTGCCGTCGATTTTGTCGCCGAATTTCTGATGGCCGGACAGCGCAGCGTGGTAGATACCACAGTTACGTGGTCGTGCCCGATCGAGGACAACCGGCCGCGACACCGCGGTGGACCGATCGATCTCCCGATCGACGTGATCCGCCGCCCCGAACTGCAAGGTTTGACGCAGATGAGCACGACCGACCGGCTGCCCGATCCCGCCGAGATCATTTCCCGCCTCGAACGCATCGATCACCGGGCCATGACCCGAATGTTCATCGGAATCCTGGGGCTGGGCTTCTTTTTCAACTTCTACGACATCTTCGATATCAACGTGTCGTTCATCCAGACCTGCGCGCAGGTTCATCCCGGCTGCACTCCGGCCAACGCCGCCACCTATCTCAAGCTGCCCACCCTGGTCAACCTGGTCGCGTACGTGGTCGGTGCGCTTGCGGTGGCGCCGCTGTCGGATCGGGTGGGGCGGCGCAGGCTGCTGATTTTCACGCTGGTGATCACCTCGCTCGGGGCCCTGTATTCGGCGCTGTCGCAGGACTATCTGAATTTCGTGCTGTCGCGGACCCTGACCGGTGTGGGCATCGGCGCAGACTTGGCCGTGGTCAACACCTACATCGGTGAGATCGCCCCGCGCGGCGCCCGGGCCCGGCACACCTCGCGCACCTTCATCATGGCCACGCTCGGTGCGTTCGTTGCGTTGTGGCTGGGGCTGCTGCTGACCACCGATTCCGCGCCGTGGCCCACCGGCCTGCCGTTCGCGGTCGGGCACAGCGTCACCGCCGGATGGCGCTGGATGTATGTGGTTGCCATAGTGGTGGGGGTTGTCGCGATCGGCCTGCGCACCCGGCTGCCGGAATCACCGCGCTGGCTGCTCGCCCACGGCCGGATCGCCGAGGCCGAGGCTGCCGCCGACGCGCTCGGCGCACCGCCGGCCGTGCCCGCAGCGGCGACCGATACCGCCTCGGCGGGCGCGGCGCAGCCGGCCGGACGGTGGGAGTCCTACCGTGAGGTGTTCGGCAATCCGGTCTACCGCCGCCGGGCGCTGTTGCTGTTCCTGGTGTGGTTCACCGGGTACATCACCGTCTACGGCTATTCGGCGGGATTCACCGTGATGCTCACCGGATTGCATTACACGCCACCGGAAGCGGGCGTCATCGCCGCGGTCGGCACGCTGGGATTCGTAGTCCAGGGATTCTTCTCCGCCCGCTGGTCCGAACGCCTAGAACGCCGGTACTGGTTGCCGATCGGAGCGGCGATCACGGTCGTCGGGGCGATCGTCGTCGCACTGGGCGGTCAGAACCTCGCGGTGGCCTTCGTCGGCTCGGTGCTGATCTTCTTCGGCTTCAACGTATGGGTGCCCCCGACCTACGCGATGTCCAGCGAGAACTTCCCAACCCGTGCTCGCTCAACAGGATTCGGTCTCGTCGACGGTGTCGGGCACCTCGGCGGCGGTATCGGCCTGCTGGTGATCGCACCACTGATTCCGCATATGAACGCGCTGGAGGCATTACTGCTGATGTCCAGCTTCCTGTGTGTCTCGGCGGTTCTGGCGCAGTTCAGCGCGCACACCCGCAACCGGCCCCTCGAAGAGGTCTCGCCGTAGCCGCCCTGGTGCGGGCGGCATCCGCACCGATCCCAGGACCGTTAGTGCTGTTGCCTGCGCGCGGTCAGGTCGAGCCGGTAGCAGCAATTGTCCAGGTTTTCGGTGCGGTGCGCGAACATGGAGTACGTGTGGAATAGGCGGCTGCCCTCGCGGAGGTAGACGCTGCGGGCGGGTTGCGCGCTGTGGTCGTTGGACGGGGTGGGCGCGGCCGAATCGTCGGGCGTGGTGTGGAAGTCGTGGTGGAAGTCGCTGCCGAGGCACGAATACCAGGGGAACACCCAGCCTGTGCGTGCCTGGTACCGCTGGATCTGGTCCAGCGGCGCCCGCGAGACCGCGACGAAGGAGGTGTCGCGGGCCCGCAGGCGTGCCAGCAGATCGGCCGAAATCTCTTGGGCTGCAGCGCTGCAACTCGAGCAGCCCTCGGATGCGCCTGGCTCGAGCAGGAAATGGCAGACCAGCAGCCGACGCAGATCGGCGAACAGATCCACCAGTGTCGACTTTCCGCCGGGTCCCTCGAAGACATACGCCTTGTCCAGCTTGGTCATCGACACTCTGTGCCGTTGTGCTTGGACCGCATCCCGACGGCGGACGGCGGCTCTTTCCTGGGCCGATACCTCCTCGCGACCGATCAGCCATTCGTCGCGGGAACCACCCTGCGGCAGGCCCATCGCGTCGTTCGGCAGATATCGCTGCGGTGTTGCGGGGACGGAGGTGTCCAGCGTTTGCTGTGAACTCATCGTGGTGATCCATTAGGTCGTGCTGGCGACGGGCCGGGCTGTGTGGCCCGGTCGACTCACTGACTGGGTTGCGGCACATTGATGTGGCAGTTGTCGACTTTCGGGTTCATTCCGAGGTAATTGAGTGGCCCCGCGATGATGGTGACCGCGATGGTTCCGGTGCTGGCGCAGTTGGTCGGTGCGTTGTTGTAGTAGTGCCGCTGCCCACCCGCGATTGCGCCGATGATCAGCCACACGAACACCACAACCATGACGATGCTGGCAATTCCTGAACGGCCGCCTGCACGCATTGTTCTCCGATTGTTTGCGTATGTTCTCATTTCCCATCTCCGTATAGCTGAATGTTGCTCTAGTCGTGCATGGTTCGAGCCACACTGGCGAATTGCGGCGTGCGGGGACGGTTAGTAGTAGTGGCGCCGCCCGCCGATCGCGTGGCCGGTCTTGCCGGCGATCATCAGTGCGCCGCCGATGACCGCGACGATGACCCCGACCGTGACGAGTAACGGGAATCCGATCAGGAATCCGACGATGAGGAGGACGACTCCGAGAATGATCATGGGTAAATACCTGATTTCGGTGATGGGTGAAATGTCACGCGGCAAACGGTGAGATTGCCGATGGGAGCGCAGTTATCGACGGTGATCGCCACGTGGGGTGCGCGCTGGTGCGCGCGCTGCGTCCGCGGAGTGTGGTCCGGTTATCGCGCCCCTGCCCGGCGCCGCTGCCGGGTTCATCGGTGCTGTTGGCGAAGACGCCTCCGACTCCGGTGAGTACGGCAGCGATCAGAAGGACAAGTCCGATGATGACGATCACGGCGATCCTTGAAACCTTTGCTCGGATCTTCGTCCCGTTTAATTAGACGCCGTCCAGAACTCGCTGTCAACAGTGTAGGGCTACACTGAATTTCATAACATACGTACTACTCAGCAGGGAGCTGTCATGATCGTCATCGCCTTGATCGTCGGCATCGTCATCGGCGCGGTCGCAATGGCGGTGCTGAACCATCTAGCGATAGATGCTCAGCGTCCCGCCATCGGCAGCGCGGCACGACGCCTGCTGCGGCGATCGCACCCCGAGGACACCGCGTTGAGCCGCGACCGCGCCGAACACGCCGGTGGCTCGCGGCATATCCGCACCAACCCGAGTTGGCGTGATCGACTCGAGTGACGCCGGATCCGGTCAGTAGTAGTGGCGCCGGCCGCCGATGGCGTGCCCGGTCCGCCCGGCCACCATCAGCGCTAGGCCGATGATCGGGTGGATCCGGTGACGCGGTAGCCGAATACGGCGAAGTGGTCGGTCAGTGCGTGGGTGCCGACAAATCCCCAATGTCAACGCTGTAGGTCTACACTCATTGACTACACTAGAAGAACGGGATTCACCCGCACCGAGATCGGACGTGCCCCATCATGACCACCTATCTGGACTCTCCCGGCCTGCCGTTCCGCCTGCTGTTCCCCGCGGCCGAATCGTCGGCGGTGGCTACCGCCGCCCGTGCGCACCTCACCGAGGGCAGTGACCTCGATATCGAAACCCGCTCAGTGTCCGCCCACACCAGCTGACCCGTGAGCATCCTCGATCACACCGTCGACCAGCCCGTGCAGGAATCGACAGCATCGGGTCCACCATCCCCGGACGTTCGACGGCTCCGGCATACCATTGCCGGAATCGCATGGACGCTGGCGTTCGGGTATCTGGTTGTCGAGTTCGTGACAGCGGTCGCGTGGAAGCGGGACTACAGCTTCCGGTACGACACCATCAGCGATCTCGGCGTCACCGCATGCACCCCGAACATGTGCTCGCCGCTGCACCTGCTCATGAACGCGGCATTCGTCGCGCTGGGCCTGCTCACGATCATCGGTGCGATCGGATTCCGTGACTACATTCCGCACGGGCGCCGTCAATGGTCGATCGTCGCGCTCGCGGTGATCATCGGCGCGAGTACCGCCGCCACCGGGGTGTTCCCCTCCAACGACGGCATCATCATCCACGGCCTGGCCGTCATGCCGGCGCTGGTGTCCCGGCACATCGTGCTGATCCTGCTGGCGACCTGGCTGTGGAAACGACGCCGCCTCGTCGCGCTATGGTCGGCCCTGTGCGCATCGGCCGGACTGACCGGGACGGTCCTGTTCACGATCGGCCTGCAGGTCGGTATCACCGAGCGGCTCGTATTCTACCCGCTACCGGCCTGGATGGCTGTCACCGGCGCCGCCATCGTGTTCCGGTCCTTCCGCACCGTGCTTCCCGAATACCCCTGGCGCAGCCGGTATTCCAGGATGTCGCCGCTCCAGCAGCTGGGATGAGACGGCGTGGATGAATCGCATCTTGTCCAGCATCCTCGTGGCCGATCGTGACTTTTTCGTGCGAGCTCGACAACAGATCGAAGGCAGGCCGTGCTCGGGGTTTTCCTCTCGCCCGATGATCGCCAACCCGAGGTCCGCGCCCTGTGCGAGAAATACGGCCTGCCCTACAACACCGGTCCGCTGAGCACACAGATCGGTTCGGTGTGGTGGAAAATTGTCCGGCTGGCCCTGCCGCCGGTCATCGCCGGACAAGCCCCGCAGCTCGGTGTCATCCTGACGCGAGAGCCACAACCGCGACAGTCAGCATCGCGGCAGCCAACTCCGCGCTAATGCCCGAATCGACGGGCCTGATCACCCGCCGGGTGAGATCGCCAGGTAGGCGGTGCTCCACAGTTGTGCCGCATCGGCTTCGGTGGCATCCGCGCCGGTGTCGCCGAAGCCGATGGCGTGGTAGCCCCGGATGTCGTGCTGCCAGCTCCACAGTTCGGAGCTTTGCATCGCCGCGGTGGCGTCGATGGCCTGCCAGAGGGTGTGCTGGGCGGTTCGCAGGCGATCGCGCACGGGCAGCGGGAGGTCGGTGCGTGCGAGCTGGCGTTGCATTCCGCGGGCCACGGCCGCCTGTACCCAGGACCAGACCACTGTGCCGTGGTAGTCGTGGGTGGTGAATTCGGCCTGCAGGGCGGGGGTGGCGAATACCGGGTTCGCGACGACCAGGCCCGCCCCGGTCATCAGCCCGAGCGGGAACGGGCGGATCATCGTCGTCACCGCACGGTCCAGCGCCTCGGGTGCGGGCAGGTCGAACAGCAGGTCGTAGCTCTCGTCCGAATGCACGATCGGTATCGGCGTGCCGGTGGTGTCCAGTGCCAGGGCCGCGAACGACATCGAGGCCGGGCCGAGTGCATTCAGCGCGTCTTGCGGTGGGACACCGGTCTTTTCGGCGTAGGCGCCGATGGCGTCGCGGGCGCGCGGATTGTCGAGCGTCACGGTGAACAGGGGAGGCGCCGCGGCGCGCCAGACCTTCGCGGATGCGGCGGCCGGTGACAACGCTCGCCGGTCGTCCGGGGTCAGGAACGGGTCGAGCACCTTGCTGTCCAGCAGTCGCTGGGTCGCGTCGAGGGCCGCCGGAACCAGAACGGCGTTGACGTCGTACGGGTATCGCCCGCCGCCCAGACCGTTGTTGCTGTCCCGCCATTCCCCGGCCGCACGCCCGGGTTCGAGGGCGATCAGATTGCCGTAGCGGGGATCACGTGCGAACGCCGCGGCACCGGCCACGACCAGTCGTAGATTCCGGACCAGCGCGGCGCCACCGGACACCCCCGCGGCGTCCGAACGCAGATAGTCGGCCGCACGGGCGATTCCGTTCCGGTCGTCGAGCAGGTAGGCGGCGGCGACCGGTGCGAGCAGATAGCTCTCATCGACCATGCTGTAATCGAAAACTGGTGCGGCGCTGAGTGTCCCGTCCTGCTTCTGATGGGTGAGTATGGCGTATTCCGAGATGGCCTCCTCGTGGGCGACCTCCCCGCCGGGCCCGAGCCGGGCAAGCACCGAGCGCAGTCCCGCCTCGGTCGCCTCCGGTGCCAGCACCGGCATCAGCAGCATGAGTGAGATCAGTGTGTCGCGCCCGAAATAGGTGTCGAAATGCCAGGATCCGGCGAGGAATTTTTCCCGATAGCCCAGGAATGCGAGAGTGTCTCGTGCGCTGGGGATATCGCGCTCGGATCCGTTGAGTAGCGTGCTGCCGGTCAGCGGCGTCAGCGGCGTGTCGCCGGATAATGCGGTCGCGCGCAACCGGATTCGGCCGTCGTGCCCGGCGGTGATCGTGCCCGTAGAGCTCACCGCTCCGTCGACGATCTCCAGGCGCACGCGGTAGCCGGGCGCGCCGTCGAGGCGGTCCCGTGCCCAGGTAATCGTCCGGCCCGCGACCGTGGGCGCGACCAGCACCTGTGCGGGCACGGTGGTGCCCTGATCGTAATCGCGCAGTACCCGGACATTGGACAGGATCGCCTGTCGCACCGTCAGTGTGGTGGCGGCGAGCGAGGCGGTGAAGTCGATTCCGCGCAACGGCCGGCCGTGCGCATCCGCGGCCGTGACCGCCTGCGGCGGTCTATCGAGAACCCATTGCGCCTGGGCGGTGGCGGGCTCGAACCACAGCCCGGTCCCGCTGTTCCCCGCCGGAAACACCACCAGCAGACGTGGATTCGGCCCCGACCGCAGCACCAGATGTGCCGCGGTGCTGCCGTCGCGCAGGAAGTAGTTGAGGTTCTCCCCTTCCTGCACCTCGAAGCGCAGCGACGAATCCGCGGACCGTGCCGCGCAGCCCACGGACGGCACCAGCAGCCCAGCGACCACCAACACAAGACGTCTGCCGATCCACCGCATCCCGCACCTCCTGCCGATCGGCCCACCCACCGCAGGATTGATGATCCCTCCTCGCGTGCGGTATCGGGCCCGACATGCGCAACCGGGGCGTTGATTCTCGCCTTCCACTGCATCATCGGCGGCGATAAACCGCCGCCCGACCGCACGACCCGCCTGTTGGAGTCGGCATCCGCAACGAACGCTACAAACCCACCCGGCGTCCACAGAGTTGTCGCCGGAGCGGTTGTGTATCGCAGCGAGATGGCCGCATTGCCGCTGAGGATGCGTGGTTGGTGGACTTTGCCGAATCTAGAACAAGCTCCCACTCATGATCGAACTCGCCACGCAGTGTGGGGGTCAGCGCCGTGCGGATCGAGCCGGGCTCGGCAGCGGGAACACCCGCTAACGGTTCGGGGAGTGGTGCCGGGGAAGCCATATCTTCACCATATCCGGCACCACCGACGAAAATCGCGCACACAGCTAAGACCGCGGATTCCGTCACGCGTGGCGTCGGAATGGCCTTCGCTAGCCGTTCAGGAAACGCTCCAGCGGTAGGGTTGCCGCGCCCATGGCGACCGCGTCGGGGCCCAGGCTGCACAGTTCGATCGATGTCGTCCGGAACGGGTGGCGCATGGCGTGCTCGCCGGCGCGGGCGCGGATGGCGTCGAGGTGGCTCGCGCCCAGGAGCAGGCCCGCCCAACCGCCGAGGATGATGCGCTCCGGATTCAGGAGATTGATCAGGCCGCCGATGCTCGCGCCCAGGTAAAGGATCGTGTCGTCCACGGTGCGCGCGGCGACGGTATCCGCGGTGGCCGCATCCAGCAGCAACGCCGCCAGGGCGGTTTCCTGATCACCGGCCGCGACGGTACCGCCCGCCTCCTCGTACCGTTCCAGGATCGCCTCGGCACCGACATAGGCCTCGAGGCAGCCGCTGTTGCCGCAGCGGCAGCGGCGGCCCCCGACGATGACCGGGGTATGGCCCCACTCGCCCGCGCTCGCGGTCGAGCCGCGGTCGGCGCTGCCGTGGCTGATGATCGCGGCGCCGACGCCCGAGCCGATCAGCCCGATGACGGCGCTCTGCGCGCCTCGTCCGGAGCCGAACAACAGCTCGGCCTGCCCCATGGTGTTGGCGCCGTTGTCGATACGCAGCGGCAGGTCGGTGCCCGCACGCAGCAGCCGCTCCAGCGGGACGTTCGCCCAGCCGAAAGTCTGGGCATCCACACTCACCTCGGGGTACTGCTGGACCACCCCCGGCACACCCACCCCGACACCGAGGATGCGGGCGCGATCCACTCCGCTGTCGGAGGCCACCGCATCGATGCCCGCCAGGATCCCGGCGACCACCGCCTGCGCGTCGTGCTCGCGCGGGCCGAGTGGGAAGTCCGCCTTGGCCCGCACGGTCATCGCGAGGTCGAACAGCTCGACCTGCACCCGGGTCTCGCCGACGTCCACCCCGATCACGTAGCCGTACTCGGGATTCACTCGCAGCAGCACCCGGGGGCGGCCCCCATCGGAATCGATCGAGCCCACCTCGACGACGACCCGCTCGTCCAGCAGCTCCCGCATCACGTTGCTGACCGAGGCGGGCGAGAGTCCGGTGGCGGCACTGAGCTGCTGGCGGGTCGACTCCCCGTCGAAATACAGCGCGCTCAACAGCACCGACCGGTTGTCCCGGCGCAGGTCGCGCACTGTGCCCCGTTTACGTTCGGCCATAGGATTGACGATGGCCGCCCACAGGGCTTAAATCAAGTCTTGAAATAACTCGTGTCCCGAATCACACCGGCGGACACGGCTCGCCGATTACCCCTCGAGGGATGTTCAGATGCGTATCGGAAAAATGGCGGCCGCGCTGGCCGTGGTCCTGGCCGCCACAGGCGTGACGGCGGCGTGCGGCGGGTCCGCCGATTCCGCCAAGGAGCTCACCTACTGGGCCTCCAACCAGGGCACCAGCCTCGACAACGACAAGGCGGTGCTGCAGCCCGAACTCGACAAGTTCCAGCAGCAGACCGGCATCAAGGTCAAGCTCGAGGTCGTCCCGTGGACGGACCTGCTCAACCGGATCCTCGCCGCCACCACCTCCGGCAAGGGCCCGGACGTGCTCAACATCGGCAACACCTGGTCGGCCTCGCTGCAGGCCACCGGCGCCTTCCTGCCCTTCGACGACGCCACCCTCGACCAGGTCGGCGGCAAGTCCCGCTTCCTCGGCCCGTCCCTGGCCGCCACCGGCGCCAGCGGCAAGCCCCCCGTCGGCGTCCCGCTCTACGGCCAGGCGTACGGGCTCTACTACAACAAGAAGCTCTTCGCCGATGCCGGGATCGCGCAGCCGCCCGCCACCTGGTCGGAACTGGTCGCCGACGGCAAGAAACTGACCGATCCGGCCAAGGGCCAGTGGGGGCTGTCGCTGCAGGCGGGGCAGGCCACCGAGAACTGCCATTACGCCGCGATCCTCGGCGCCCAGCACGGCGCCACCTTCTTCACCCCGGACGGTAAGCCGCAACTGGCCTCCGACCAGGCCGTAGCGGGCATCCAGCAGTACATCGACCTGATGCAGCAGGACAAGATCGTCAACCCGTCCGACGCGGAGTATGTCGACACCGCCAAGTCGCTGAAGGACCTGGCCGACGGCAAGGCCGCGATGTTCATGAACCAGGCCTCGGCCGGCTCGTTCAAGACGATCGGCATGGACATGTCCAACCTCGGCGTCGCGCCGATTCCGCTGCCCGACAACCCGATTGCCGGCGATCGCAAGGTGACGAGCTTCGTCGCGGGCATCAACATGTCGGTGTTCGCCGACACCAAGAACAGGGACGGCGCGCTGCAATTCGTCAAGTTCATGACCTCGGCACCCGAACAGGCTCAGCTCAACAAGACCTACGGCTCGCTGCCGACCGTCACCGACGCCTACAGCGACCCGGCGTTCCAGGCCGCCGACGTCAAGGTCTTCCAGACGGTGCTGAGCAGCACGGCCGAGCCGATGCCGCAGGTCCCGCAGGAGTCGCAGTTCGAGACCCTGGTCGGCACCGCGATGAAGTCGATGTTCGCCGACATCGCGTCCGGTAAGTCCGTGGACGCCGCGAGCATCAAGAGCAGCCTGACCGATGCCGACCAGCAGATCGCGGCCGGCAAGTAGCCGGTACCGATGAGCACCGTCACCCCCGCCCCGGTCGCGCCGGCGACCGGGGCCTCCAGCGGAACACCCCGGCGCACCCGCCGCCGCGCGGCCCTGCCCTACCTGCTGCTGCTCCCCGCCCTGCTGCTCGAGCTGCTCGTCCATATCATCCCGATAGTCGTCGGGATCGGGATGAGTTTCCTGCAGCTCACCCAGTTCTACATCCGCAACTGGTCCGCCGCACCCGCCGCCGGGGCCGCCAACTACCGATTCGTCCTCGACTTCGACTCCGGCGCAGGCAAATCCCTGCTCCACTCGTTCTGGATCACCTGCGAGTACACGGTGCTGTCGGTCGGTGTGTGCTGGCTGTTCGGCACCGCCGCAGCCACCCTCATGCAGCGAAACTTCCGGGGCCGCAACCTGTTACGGACGCTGTTCCTGGTGCCGTACGCGCTGCCGATGTACGCGGCCGTCATCACGTGGTCGTTCATGTTCCAGCGCGACACCGGGCTGATCAACAGCGTCCTGGGCTCGCACACGTTCTGGCTGATCGGCGACAACAGCTTCTGGTCGCTGGTGGTCGTCAACGTGTGGCGGAACTGGCCGTTCGCATTTCTCATCGTCATGGCCGGGCTGCAGAACATCCCCGCCGAACTGTACGAGGCCGCCGCGATCGACGGCGCGGGCTGGTGGCGGCAGTTCCGGTGCATCACCCAGCCGATGCTGCGCCCGGTCAACCAGGTGCTGCTGCTGGTGCTGTTCCTGTGGACGTTCAACGACTTCAACACCCCGTATGTGCTGTTCGGGGCGTCGGCGCCACACCAGGCGTCGCTGATCTCGATCTACATCTATCAGAGCTCGTTCAAGACCTGGAACTTCGGCCAGGGCTCGGCCATGTCGGTCCTGCTGCTGCTGTTCCTGTTGCTCGTCAGCGGGGTGTACCTCGCGTTGACGGCCCGAAGGAGGAAGGCCTATGTCTGAACCTCGCGGACTTCGCTGGGCCCGCGTGCTCGTCCTGGGGTTTCTGGGATTGTTCACGCTGGTGCCGATCTGGGCGATGGTCTCCTCGTCGCTCAAGCCGCTCGGCGACGTGCAGGGCAACTGGCACTGGTTCCCCACCCATCCGACGCTACAGCCGTATCTCGACATCTGGCGCACGGTGCCGCTGGGCCGCTACCTGATGAACAGCCTGATCACCTCCGGCTGCGCGACCGTCTGCTCGGTGCTGATCGCGATCTTCGCGGCCTATGCCATCAGCCGGTACCGCTTCCGCGGCCGGAACTTCTTCTCGATGACCCTGCTGTCCACGCAGATGTTTCCGGGCATCCTGTTTCTGCTGCCGCTGTTCCTGATCTTCGTCAACATCGGCAACGCCACCGGGGTGGAGCTGTACGGCTCCCGGCTCGGCCTGATCATTACCTATCTGACGTTCTCCCTGCCCTTCGCCATCTGGATGCTCGCCGGATATTTCGATTCGATCCCCAGGGAGCTCGACGAGGCCGCGATGGTCGACGGCAACGGCCCGATCGGCGCGCTGATCCGGGTGGTGATCCCGGCGGCCGTGCCCGGCATCGCCGCGGTGTCCATCTACGCGTTCATGACGGCCTGGGGCGAGGTGCTGTTCGCGTCCGTCATGACCGACGACGACACCAGGACCCTGGCCGTCGGACTGCAGGAGTACTCCACCCAGGTCCAGGTCTACTGGAACCAGGTCATGGCCGCCTCGCTGATCGTCAGCGTGCCCGTCGTCATCGGATTCCTGCTCTTGCAGCGGTACCTGGTCGCGGGCCTCACCGCCGGCGCCGTCAAGTAGCACAACGTTTTTCACAGTTCTCAGGAGAGGTCTGCCCATATGAATCCTGTACTCCCTCCCCAGTTCCTGTGGGGCGCAGCGACAGCCGCCTACCAGATCGAGGGCGCCATCGACGTGGACGGCCGGGGGCCATCGATCTGGGACGACTTCTGCCGGAGACCCGGGGTCATCGATAACGGCGACACCGGCGACGTGGTCTGCGACCACTACCGGCGCTGGCCGCAGGACCTGGAGATCATGAAGCAGCTGGGCCTGGACGCGTACCGCTTCTCCATCGCCTGGCCCCGGGTGATCCCCACCGGACGCGGCCCGGTGAACCCGCTCGGCCTCGACCACTACGACCGATTCGTCGATGCCCTGCTGGCGGCCGGGATCCGTCCGTTCGTCACGCTGTATCACTGGGATCTGCCCTCGGCACTGCAGGAACGGGGCGGCTGGCCCGCCCGCGACACGGCCTACGCCTTCGCCGAGTACGCGGCGACCGTCGCCGCCCGCCTCGGCGACCGGGTGCGGGACTGGACCACCGTCAACGAGCCGCTGTGCTCGGCGTGGATCGGGCACCTGGAGGGCCGGTTCGCGCCGGGCATGCGGGACCTCACCCAAGCAGTGCGCGCCGCACACCATCTGCTGCTCGCCCACGGGCTCGGCGTCCAGGCGATCCGGGCCAACGCCGCGCTGCCCGCCGAGATCGGCCTGGTCGTCAACCTCAGCGGGATCGAGCCGGCGTCGGGCTCCGAGTCCGACGCCGCCGCGGCGGTGCGGATGGACGGCCACGTCAACCGGTGGTGGCTCGACCCACCGGCCGGACGCGGATACCCGGCCGACATGGTCGAGGTCTACCGCGTGGAGCCGCCCGTACTCGGGAACGATCTCGCAGTGATCGCCTCCCCCACCGACTTTCACGGCCTCAACTACTACTTCCGTCAGCTCGTCCAGGACGATCCGGCGGGCCCGGCGCCCTTCGCCCGGCAGGTCCCGGTGGCGGGCGCGGCGACCACCGCGATGGGCTGGGAGATCCACGGCCGGGGTCTCGCCGATCTCATCCATCGCCTGCACGACGAGTACGCCGCCGCGGCGATCTACGTCACCGAAAGCGGTGCGGCCTTCGACGACAAGGTAGGCCAGGACGGCTCCGTCGACGACTCCGACCGCATCGCCTACCTGGAGGAACACGTGTCCGCAGTGGCGGCCGCGGTCTCGGCGGGGGCACCGGTCAAGGGATATTTCGCCTGGTCGCTGCTGGACAACTTCGAATGGGCCGCCGGCCTGGACAAGCGGTTCGGCCTGGTCAGGGTCGACTACGACACTCAGGTCCGCACGATCAAGGCGAGCGGGCATCACTACCGCGACCTGATCGCCGCACACCGGAACCGCCGCTGAGATGGGGCATCGCGCTGGAACCTAGCTCAGCCCGGCCGTGGGGCGTACATGATCACGCTCATCCCCACCAGGCAGATCGCCGCGCCGAGGATATCGAAGCGGTCGGGGCGGTAGCCGTCGAAAACCATGCCCCGATGCTCACGCAGGCCACGCCAGACCAACCATGCTCCGCCGATCTCGAATACGGCGGCCAGCACGAACAACCCGATGGATCGCGCCACCAGCACGACAATCATCCTTCCTGACAAGAGGACGTCCGGCGCCCTCGGTGTGTCGCGCCGACTCGGTCAGGCGTCGTCGGCAGCGTGCAGGCCGAGACGCTCCGTCATCAGGGTCAAGGTCTCGCGCAGCCGGGCGATCTCACCGATTCCCGCGGCCGCCGCGAAATCGTCCGTCTCGCGTGTCGCGGCGGCGTCCCATTCGCTCAGTACCGCGAGGCCACGCTTGGAGGCGTACACCAGCACACGGCGACGATCCACGTCGTCCGGACGTCGAAAAACGAGGCCCGCGGACACCATTCGGTCGACAACCTTGGTCAGGGTGGGCGCGGGAGCCATGATGTAGTCGGCGATCGTGTTCATCGGGCGGCCCGCGTTGTCGGCGGCCAGCAGCGAGAGCACCCGCCACTGCTCGATCGTAGTGCCGTGCGCCTCGAGAACCTCACTCAGCCGTTTCGACAGGGTCCGCTCGAGCAGCGTGAGCTGCCGGATGAACTCCAGCCCCTCACTAGAAGTCACACGAACGGACGGCGCCACCATACATAGAGGCTATCGCGATTTTCCGGCCGGGCGCACGCCGCGGTGCCTACACCCGCGAAGTTTCACGGAAATAGCTGTGCGGCAGCACATCTCGGTACCATAGCGATGCCCTCAGCGTAACCGAGCATTAACAGCGCTTAACAGAATGCTTCTTGCGTAAATACTTTCTGTGGAAATATTATCCTCGCAAAGCAAAATCGAGGAGGCGCGCACGATCGACCGCGGCCAGTGCGCCGTCGCCTCCCGACCTCCATCCGGCACCCCGCCAACCCGAAAGCGAGCCTGCACATGACCGAATACCGGTACGAAACCTTCGATCTGGGCGATTTCACCACCCAGCACGGCGCCACGCTACGCGGCGCATTCCTGGCCTACACCACCTACGGCACGCTCAACGCCGACAAATCCAATGTAATCGTCTATCCCACATGGTATTCCGGGCGGCATGCCGACAACGAGTGGCTCATCGGCGAGGGCATGACCCTCGACCCCACCAAATATTTCATCATCGTGCCGAACATGCTCGGCAACGGGCTGTCGACCTCACCCAGCAACACCACCGGCGCCTACGCCGGACCCCGATTCCCCGACCTCACCTTCTACGATCAGGTCCGCGCACAGCACAAACTCGTCACCGAGCAGTTCGGCATCGAGCGCATCGCGCTGGTGACCGGCTGGTCCATGGGGGCCGGCCAGACCTACCAATGGGCGGTGAGCTACCCGGAAATAGTGGAACGGATCGCCCCGTTCTGCGGATCCTCGGTGACCAGCCTGCACAACAAGGTCTTCCTGGAGGGCGTCAAGGCTGCGGTGACCGCGGACGCCGCCTTCGCCAACGGCTGGTACGGGGATAACCTGCCCATCGTCGGCCTGCGGGCGCTGGCCCGGGTCTACGCCGGCTGGGGCTTCTCCCAGGCGTTCTACCGGGAAAGGGAGTACGAGAAGCTGGGCCACACGTCCCTCGAGGACTTCCTGGTCGGCTTCTGGGAGGGCTTCTTCCTCGACGACCGCGACCCGAAAAACCTGCTCACCATGCTGTGGACCTGGCAGCACGGCGATGTCGGGCTGACACCCGGTTTCGACGGCGACACCGAGGCCGCGCTGGCCTCGATCAAGGCCAGTGCCATGATCATGCCCGCGCAGAAGGACCTCTACTTCCCGCCGGAGGACGAGGAGTGGGCGGTCGGGCACATGGCGAACGCCGAGTTCCGTATGATCCCCGGCATTTGGGGGCACTTCGCCGGGCACGGCAGCAATCCCGTGGACACCGCATTCATCGACACTGCGCTCGGCGAGCTGCTGGCCAAGCCGGGCGGCCTGGATTGACCGCCTTGCTACGAGATCTAGAGATTTCCTGCAAACATTTGGCAACATTCGGCGGGTTTGTCCGGACAACCTCATGTCCGTGTTGTTCTAATTGATCCGTTTCGCCACGCTCCAGCCTGACCCGCGTCACCGCTCCACCACTCAGCGCCCCGGTACCGGAGAGGAAACGATCTTGAGCATGATGCTGGCCGCGCACGACATGTACAGCACGGTCCTGGCCCAGGTGGGCAACCCCACCGCCGAGACCCCGCCCATGGCCGACAAGATGATGAAGATGTTCCGCTACTTCACCTGGTTCACCCAGCTGTCCGGCATTTCGGCCGTCACATACAGCGGCGGCAAGATGGCCTGGGAGAAGTGGGGCGGCGGCTCCCACTCCCCGAAGATGATCGCCAACGCCATGATCGGCGGCGGCGTCGCCACCAGCGCGGGCACCATCATGAACGTCATGACCGGCTCCTAGCCCGGCCGTAGCGGATCAGGCCGGAACGTCACGTTTCGAGATAGCCGAGTGCGACCGAGATGCGCCCGGCGGCGCGACGGATAACCGGGACCACGCCGCGCATGCGTTCGGCCGGCATGTAGGGCGTGGTGGCCGAGATGCTGACGGCGCCGACGATGGCGCGTGAGGCGTCGCGTATCGGTGCGGCGACACAACGAATGCCGGGCTCGTTGTCCTCCAGGTCCATCGCCGCTCCGGCATGCGCGTATGCCTGCATCCGCGCGCAGAACCGGGTGGAGTCATGACTTTTGCCGGTGCAGGGGGTCTGGGCGTCATCGGCGGCATGCTGTGGCTCCCAGCGCTCGGCGGAGTCCAGCAGCAAGGCCATGCCGATGCCGGTGCGGGTCAATGGCATCCGGTGGCCGATCCGCGAGCGCATCTCGGCGCCGCGAGTCCCGGAAATCTTGTCGAGGTACAGCACCGAACCACCGTCTTCGACGGCGAGGTGGACGGTGTCGAGCACTTGTGCGGACAACTCCAGGAGAATGGGCCGCGCCACCACGGGTAACGGATTTCCGTGCAGCGCTTTGAATCCGAGCTCGATCAAGGCGGGTCCGAGTGCGTAGCCCCGACTTCCGCTGCGCAGGTAGCCCTCCTTGACCAGCAATTGCGCGAGCCGGTGTGCGGTGCTCCGCCCCAGACCTGTCCGCTCGACAACCTCTCGCAGGTCTTGCGCGCCATCGGCGACAGCACGAACCACCGCGAGCCCACGGGCGAGGGTCTGCGTGCCAGGAGGGATGTCATCCGCCGATGCGTTCATCGAGCCATGATCCCAGATATAGGGATGTTGTTCGTAATCGTGGGATCGGTTGTCCATAGTGGCTATCGTGATCCAGAGCACACGCGGAGCAGCGGCGGCGCGACTCATCGCACTCGACTGGGGTACCTCGTCGCAGCGTGCCTGGCTGCTCGGCGATGGCGGCCGGATACTCGACGGCCGCCGTCCCGAGCATGGACTGCTGCGCACCATGGCCGATGTCGACGTGACCGATGCCGCGGCCAGGGCGCGGGCGTGCGAAGCGGTCTTCCTCGAGGTGTGCGGCGACTGGCTCCGCGCCCACCCCGCGATCCCGTCGATCGCCTGCGGCATGGTGGGCAGCGCCCAGGGCTGGTGGGAGGCCGGATATCTCACCGTCCCAACCGATCTCGACATCGAGGCCGGGGCGCTGACCGTGGTGCGGCACGGGCAGGGCGAGCTGTACATCGTCCCCGGATTGCGGCTTGCGCCCGACCTCGAGCACGCGATCCCCGGCGATGTCATCCGCGGCGAGGAGACGCAGGTGATCGGCGCACTCGACCTGATGCCCGACTCCGGCCGCCCGCGCACCGTCGTGCTGCCGGGGACCCACACCAAATGGCTTCGGATCGACAACCGCAAGGTCAACTCCTTCACCACGGCCATGTCCGGCGAGTTGTACGGGCTCGTGACAGGGCACGGCATCCTGGCCTACACCGCCACCACCGCGGTGCGCGATGACCAGGCTTTTGCGCGTGGCCTCGCGGCCGCCTCCACCGCGCCATCGCGTGGCCTCGCGGCCGCGCTGTTCAGCGCGCGGGCGCTCGCCCTGGATGGGCTGCTCGACCCGCCGTCACTTCCGGATTACGTCTCGGGCGTGATCATCGGCGACGAGGTGCGCCACCTATTGCCCGAATACACCGACCGTGAGCGGATCGTATTGTGCGGCAACGCCGATCTGTGCCGACGGTATGCGTCGGCACTCGACCTGCACGGCGTCGCGACCGAGATCGTCGGCGAGGAAATAACGGCACGCGGGTTGTGGACGGTCGCCACCACCGCGGGTCTTGTCGAACCGAGTCCACACGATCGAGGGAGAACGCTGTGACCGCCGCGAAACCCAGCCCGCCGACCGGGCCTGTCGCCATCCTGCGTGGCATCACACCGGATGACGTCGTCGCAATCGGCCACGCACTGGTCGACGCGGGCTTCGGCGCCATCGAGGTGCCGCTGAATTCACCGCAGCCGTTTCACTCCATCGAGCGGCTGGCCGCGGCGGTCGGCGAGGTATGCGTCGTCGGGGCCGGCACGGTGTTGAGCATCGACGACGTGTCCCGCGCCCATTCCGCCGGCTCGGTGATCATCGTGTCGCCCGACACCAATACCGGCGTGATCACCGCAGCCGTCGCGCGGAATATGCGCCCGTACCCGGGGGTGGCAACGCCGACCGAGGCGTTCCGCGCCCTCGGCGCGGGCGCCCGCAGCCTCAAGCTGTTCCCCTCCGATGTCCTGGGGATCGCGGGCATGCGAGCCCTGCGTGCGGTCCTGCCGACCGGGGTCGAAATGCTTCCGGTCGGTGGCGTAGACGAGAACAACCTCGGGTCGTGGGCCGCCGCCGGGGCGGAGGGCGCGGGGCTCGGGTCGTGTCTGTACCGACCCGGCGACGGAGTCGATGCCGTGCGGGCACGAGCCCGCGCGCTGATGCACATCTGGTCTTGCGCCGCGGCCTGACCATCCACAGGAGGAATCCCATGAAAATCACCTCGCTGCGGACCTATATGGTCCCGCCACGCTGGCTGTTCCTGCGGATAGAGACCGACCAGGGTGTGGTCGGCTGGGGCGAGCCGGTGCTCGAGGGGCGCGCGGCCACGGTCGCCGCGGCGATCGAAGAACTCTCCGATTACCTCATCGGCCGGGACCCGACCCAGATCGAAGATCTCTGGACGGTGCTGTACCGCGGCGGCTTCTACCGCGGCGGCGGCATCCACATGAGCGCCCTGGCCGGCATCGACCAGGCCCTGTGGGATATCAAGGGCAAGGCGCTCGGCGTTCCCGCATACGAACTGCTCGGTGGTCACGTGCGCGATCGCATCAAGGTCTATTCCTGGATCGGCGGTGACCGGCCGGCCGACACCGCGAAGGCCGCACGGGAGGTGGTCGACCGCGGGTTCACGGCAGTGAAGATGAACGGCACCGAGGAATTGCAGTATCTCGACTCGTGGGCCAAGGTCGACCGGTGCCTGGCCAACGTCTCGGCGGTACGCGACGCGGTCGGCCCCGATATCGGCATCGGTGTGGACTTCCACGGCCGAGTGCATAAGCCGATGGCGAAAGTGCTACTGCGAGAACTCGAGCCGTTCCGATTGATGTTCGTCGAGGAGCCGGTCCTATCCGAGCACGTCGAGGGCGTCGCCGATGTGCTGCGGCAGTCGCCCATCCCGATCGCACTGGGCGAAAGACTGTTTTCCCGATGGGATTTCAAGGCCGTCCTGGCCTCCGGCGTGGTCGACATCATCCAGCCCGATCCCTCGCATTGCGGCGGTCTCACCGAGGCACGCAAGATCGCACACATGGCAGAGGCCTACGACGTTGCGCTCGCCCTGCACTGCCCGCTCGGCCCGATCGCGCTCGCGACCTGCCTGCAGATCGACGCCGGCTGCTATAACGCCACGATCCAGGAACAGAGCCTCGGCATCCACTACAACACCAGCAACGATCTGCTCGACTATCTGGTCGATCCCAGCGTGTTCAGCTACGCCGACGGGCAGGTTTGCATTCCGTCCGGCCCCGGACTCGGCATCGAAATCAACGAGGAGTACGTGTCCGAGCGAGCCGCCGAGGGGCATCGCTGGCGAAATCCGGTATGGCGCCATACCGACGGCTCGTTTGCCGAGTGGTGACGGACCAGGCCCACGCTCGCCGTGCGGGCGATCACCGGAGATATGGACCTGTCGAAAGCTCAATAGGAGCCGGTTGAAGGGGCTAGCGCGGGGAGGTGCCGCGCCGGCCCCAGTGTCAACAGACAGCTATTTGCTGACGTCGGCGCCGAAGTACTTCTCGGAAATCTTTGCCAACGTGCCGTCGTTGCGCAGGGTGTCCAACGCCTTGTCCACGGCAGGCATCAGCGGATCGCCCTTGCGAGCCGCGAACGCCTGCAGGCTGGCCGCACCGGTCTTGCCTGCGATCTTGACGCTGGTATCGCCGGTCTTCTTGGTGTATTCGGCAACGGCGAGGTTGTCGTTGACGGTGGCGTCGACGCGGCCGATCTTCAGTAGCTGGATGGCCTGCACGAAGCCTTCCACCGCTTCGATTTTCGCGCCCGCGTTCGTGGCGAGCTTGGCCCAGGTGGTTGTCGCGGACTCCGCGCAGGTCTTGCCGTTCAGGTCGGCTAGCGAGGTGATGCCATTGTTGTCTGTGCGGGTGACGATCACACCCTCGGAGAAGGTGTACGGCTCCGACAGCGCGTACTTGTTCTTGCGGTCGTCATTGATCGTCACCTGGTTGGCGATCAGGTCGAAGCGTTTCGACTCGAGCCCGGCGAAGATCGCATCCCACGGAATCTGCACGAACTCGACCTTCTTGCCGAGCTTTTCGGCGACCGCCTGGATTACCTCGATGTCGTAGCCGGTGAGCTTGCCGTCGGAGCCTTGGTAGCTGAAGGGGGCGTAAACGCCTTCGGTGCCGATCTTCAATACGTTCGGGTCGGCACTGCTGCAGGCAGTGAGCCCGCTGGCGGCGACGATGATGAGCATGACGGCGGCGAAAAGCTTGCGACGCACGGGATTCCCTCTCCTCGGTGTGCGGACAGCAGATACGTCCACACACGGCACAGACCCGACTCAGGCAACGCTGAGTCGATCCAATAGACAGTATCTCGATCAGGGTGCACCGAGTGCCTGTGCGCAGAATTCAGCCGAAGTCGCCGCGCTACGGGCGCATCGCGTACGCGCCGTCGTAGGAGGCGACCCGGTTCCAGACCCGATCGAAGCGGTCCCGGTCGGCGGCGGGGGTGCGCAGCGCGCCGACGGCCCAATCCCGTTGTGCCGCGGTGGCCGACGGCTTGCCCAGCAACGTGGTGGCGTAGCCGTTGAAATCGCGGATCTGGAAGTCGAATATCTGGTCCAGCACGTCGGGATCCAAGCCCGTGACGGCGGCCTGCTCGAGGATCAGCTGGCCGTAGACCACCAGGGAGAACAGGTGCCCGATGGTCAGCATGAAGTCGAGGTCTCCCTGCTGATCGGCGTCGGGGGCGCCCGCGGTCAGCAGGGTGCGCAGCGCTTGGGCCTGCTCATAGAAGCGCGACACGTTGTCCACATCGGTGTGCTTGTCGTAGACCGGGGTCCAGTCGGCGAACTGCACCTTGCCCGCACCGCGGGCCGGGCCCTGCCGCCAGAAGAACGCGTCGTCTCCCGCCTCCCGGCGAGTGCCGACCTCGGGATAATCCTTCGGGTTGAACAGGTAGTTCGGCATGAACTTCAGGATCTGACCGACATTGACGTGCACGGTGCCCTCCAGCCGGGGCAGGGTGCCGATGTAACGGGCGGCCTGGGCGAAGTAGGTGTTCTTCTCGAAACCCTTGGCGGCCAGCACATCCAGCAGCAGCGTCATGACGGTCTCGCCCTCGGAGGTCACCTTGGACTTCGTCATCGGGTTGAACAGCAAATAACGCCGGTCCTCGAGGCTGGCGGTGCGGAAGTAGTCGACGGCACGGTCGCTGAACAGCTTCATCGCGGCTATCCGGGCGTAGGCGTCGACGAAATTCGTTCGCACATGCGGGAAGTCGGTCACCGGTTTGCCGTAGAGGATGCGGTTGTCGGAGTGCGTGATCGCCTCATAGAACGAGTGCTCGACCATGCCGATGCTGCCGTGGCACAGGTTGAATTTGCCGACATTGACCGTGTTCAGCGCCGCGGAAAACGCCTCGGGCCCGGCAGAGAGCAGATCGGCGGCGGTCACCGGGTAGTCGTGCAGCGCGAAGGTGCTGACGTAGAGCTGGGCGTGGATAACGTTGTCGATGAGCTCATAGGCGTCGTGGCGACTGTCGGCGGCGAACCACACGTAGCCGTCCGCACCCTCGACGTCAGCACGCCGCGAGAACACCGACACCATGCTGGCGACATTGCCGTTGCCGATGTAGTACTTGACACCGTTGGCGCGGAACAGGATACCGGCCGCGGCGTCGGCGCTCCCGGGCTCGGCCGGGGTCAACACCAGGTCGGTGTGGTAGATATCGGCGCCGTGATCGCGCTCGGACAGACCGAAAGCCATCACCTGGCCGGCGGCGAGATCGGCGGCGGCACGGCGCTTGGCCACCTCGTTGTCGCTCTGCCAGATCGGACCGAGGCCCAGAATGGTGACCTGCTCGGCGTACCAGTACGCGAGACCGTAGAACCCGAAGATCTCCGAGAGCGCCGCGTTACGGGCCGCATCCCAGCGCCGGTTCTCGTCGCCATCGGCGTAGGCCGCGGGCGTCAGGAAGGTAGCGAACAGCTTTTCCTGCTTGGCGAACTCCAGAAACTCCGACACCCATACCGCGTCCGCATCATCGGCGAGCAACCGTCGCTTGCCCCGCGATTCGAACCATTCGATGGTGGCCTTCAGCAGTCGGCGCGTCTCGGCGTCGAAGTGCTTCGGGTTGTAGGTGTCCGGATTGAACAACAGGCCGTCGGTGCTCGTCACGTATGCAAACTTACCAGCGAGTAGCCCCCGTCGTTCCGGGCCCGCGAAACTCCCCGGTGGTGACTCGAGACCGGCTGCGGCGCAGGCCTTCCGGAATCGTGTCACCACATGCTACCCGGAGTTACACACCCGGTGAGGCATGTGTTGCGGCAAAGGCCAAGCCGGGCTGGAGGTTCCAGGATGCTCTGGTGCGTCTCGTCGCCCGCTTCGACGCGAACTCCCGCACCGCCGCCCGCTACCTCGGCCGCACCGAGCACGTCTCCGCAGCCAAAGCCCGCAGTGAACTCATACCGCGTCGAAATCGTCGGCGAACCGTCATACATCGTGGACATCTGTCCCACCAGCCCCTGGCACTGACCGTCGTATCAGAGCGCGCGGGGTCAGCCGCCGATCCGGGCGACGGCGTCGAAACCCCAGAAGGCCACCGTCATCAGCAGATTGACGCAGATCATGAGGGTGATTCCGGCGCGCATGGCGCGACCGGCCGCAACGCCGACGCCCTCGGGGCCGCCGGTGGAGTAGTAGCCGAAATAGCATTGGATGGTCGTGGTGAGTATGACGAAGACGACGGCCTTCGCCAGCGAGTACAGGACGTCGGTGCCGCCCAGGACCAGGTGGAAATAGTGGTCGTAGGTACCGGGCGAGTGGCTGCCGGCGAGGCCGATGGCGAATTGCACCGCCACGAAATTCGCCACCAGGCACACCAGATACAGCGGGACGATGGCGATGATGGACGCCATCAAACGGGTGGTCACCAGATAGGGAATCGATCTGACGGCCAGCGATTCCATGGCGTCGATCTCCTCGCCGATGCGCATGGCGCCCAGTTGCGCGGTGAAACGGCATCCGGCCTGCGCCGCGAAGGCGAGTGAGGCCATGATCGGGGCCAATTCCCGGGTCGAGGCCGTCGCCGCGATCATTCCCGTCGCGGGACCGATGCCCAGCAGTTTCAGGGCGCTGTAGCCCTCGATGCCGACCAGTGCGCCCGCGCTCGCGCCCAGGACCACGATGATTCCGGCGGTGCCGCCGCCCACGATGAGTGATCCGTTTCCCCAGGTGACCATCGATATGACGCGCAGTAATTCGGTGCGGTAGTGGCGCAACACGATCGGGATGCCCGCGAGGGCGCGCAGGAAGAAGTTCGCCATATGCCCGAGGCGGATCATGCCCTGCAGCGGCGCGTCGGCGGCACGGATCGCCAGCCTCAGACCGAGCGGATAATACGATGCGGCCATATCAGAGCGCCGCCCTCGGGAAGAGGATCGCATAGAGCTCGGTGAAGCCCACATTCACCAGCATGAGCAACACGATCGAGGCCACCACCGTGGCGTTGACCGAATTGGCGACCCCGCCGGGGCCGCCCTTGGTGCTCAACCCTTTCTGGCACGCGACAACCGTCACGATCAACCCGAAGACAACGGCTTTCAGCATCGCCAGATACATGTCACCGATCGTCGCGAACGAGGAGAAGGTGGCCAGGAAACTACCCGGCGTCCCGCCCTGCACATAGACGTTGAACAGATAACCGGCGAGGAATCCGACGAATGCGCTCAGCCCGGTCAGCCCGACGGCGACCACGATCCCGGCCGCCATCCGCGGCACCACCAGCCTTCGCAGCACCGATACTCCCATGACCTCCAGGGCGTCGATTTCCTCCCGGATCGTGCGGGACCCGAGGTCGGCGCAGATCGCCGACCCGACTGCGGCCGCCATCAGCATGGCCGTGACCACCGGTGCCGCCTGTCTGATCACGGCCAAACCGCTCGCCGCGCCCGCCAGTGAGGTCGCCCCTACCTGGCCGGCGAGCAGCCCGAACTGGATCGACAGGGTGGCGCTGATCGGCAGCGCGACCGCGAGCGTCGGCAGATATGAGGTCTTGATCATGAACGCCGCCTGCCGCACGAACTCAGCGAATGCGAAACGGCCCGTCGCGATATCGAGCACGAGATACTGGACGGCTCGAACCGCCAGCACGACTTGCGCGCCCACTGTTTCCAGCGAGGCGATCGGATGGCGGCGCAGATAGCCGCTCCCCCAGTGCCGGATCTGTGCTGTCGATGTGTTGATCACGGTGGCCGCTCAGACCATGTCCACTTTGCCGGCCAGCCAGCGGCCGCCGACCCGCTCCATCGTCATGACGATGCGGCTGCGGTCGATGCGGGGATCCGGGCTCGCCGAATTCGTCACCTCCTGGTCGACGAACAACATCACCTCGACCCGATTCTTGCTCGCCGATTTGATGCTGGAATCGACGACCGTCCCCTTGCTCACCGCATTGTTCTGCACGAGCAGGGATTTGAGCTGATTGCTGGATTGGGAGTACGTATCCTTGAACTCACCGGTCGCCCCGTTCAGCACGTCGGTGAAATTCTGGTCGATGTGCTGGGAGTCGATACTGGTCAGCGTGACCGCATAGGCCCGCGCGGTCTCCGCGGCCTGCCGTGCCGCAGAGTCCACCTCGTCGCGGTCGATCAGCTTCCAGCCGAGGATGCACGCGGTCACCGAACCCGCGAGCAGTACCAGAGCGACAGCGCCGACGGCGATACGGATGATCCATCGGCGGCGGGGCGCCAGCCATCTGAAGGCTTTACCCGCGAGCGGCCGATCCTCGGCGCTGTCGGTACCGGAGTTGTTCGCGGCCGAATCGGCAGTATCGGGATCGGCCGCACTGGAATTGGCCGTCGCCTGCGTATCGGTATCCGGTTTCGCGGCAGCGGAGTCGGCGACACCTTCCGAGGTGGGTTTCCTACCCGGGTCGGAGGCAGAGTGATCGGCCGCGCCTGCGGCGAGTTCCGTATCTGCCTCGGAGGCAATCGAATCAGCCGTTGCGGGAGCATCGGTCACCGAATCCTGTTCGAGCACCGCAGTGTTGGCATCCAGTGACCTGCCCCTCTCTTTCGGGTCGGTGCCGTTCGTGGATTCCTGCATGGGTCGCACTCCTGAACTGTCTCGGTCGGACGGCTATTTCGGCGGGACGTATACCGGCTCCGGCACACCGCCGTAGGGCGTCGGAATCGTCCAGCGCCCCTGCGGCGTCGGATCCGACGTGGCGAGCGGATTCACCCCGGGCGGCGGGTGAGGGGTAGTCGCGTCACCGGGTGGCCGCGGTGCGTTGCGTGCGCCGCGGGGTAGCAGGGCGGGATCGGGATCGGTGCAATCTGCGTACAGGTACGGTTCGGGATAGTTGGGGGTGGTCGACGGCAGGCGTGGCACGTTGTAGTCGCACTGTTTGCGCGGATAGACGCTCGCGATCGCCCAGAACGCGCCGTCGTGCACCGTCGAGGCCACCGCGTCGGCGGTGGATCCGGCCCGCTGCCGCGGGAAGAACAGCTCCTGAAACGCGGGCACGTGCAGGTAGGCCATCTGCGACACCGTCGCGAGATTTCCGAGCAGTTGCACCATGGTGGGGGAATTGTCGGCGATGATCTGGTCCATCGCCTGGAATGCCGAGGGGCCCAGGGCTGCGAGGGTGCGGAAACCTCCGGCCATCGACTCGACGCCGGCGAGGGTGTGGTCGAGTTCGGCGGCACTGGAGCGCAGTCCCGGTCCGAGGTCACGCACTGTGTCGAGCACGATCTCACTGTCGTGCAACAGGCTGACCGTCTGCGGCAGCACCGAACTCAGTGTGGTGATCATAAATGTGCCGCCGTCGATGATGGCGGCCAACTTGTCGGGTGCAGCCGGTCCGGCACCCAGTTCCTGCACGATGGCGCGGAGTTTGTCCGGGTCGAGCTGGGCGAAGGTGCCGTTGAGGTCGCTGAGCACCTGGGGCAAGGTCACCGGTGTGGTGGTTTTACCGGCCCCGATTACCGCGCCGTCGGCGAGGTAGGGCCCAGCGGAGGTGGCCGGGACGAAGTCCAGATACTGTTCGCCGGCCGCTGAGAGCCCGGCGACCCGGACCGCGCTGCCGGCGGGAATCCGGGCCGCCCCCTCGATCGAGGCCACCGCGACAACATCACCGCTGCCGATATCGACCGAGTTCACCCGTCCCACTCGCACTCCGCGCACCGTGACATCCCGTCCCGGCAGCAGGCCACCGGATTGGGCGAGGTGAATCCGCACGCTGTAGGTCGACACAAACGGATCGAGCTGCAACGACCCGAACAACAGATATGACGCACCGAACAGCAGTGTCAGCAGCAACCCCGCCAGCGATACGACCAGCCGATGCCGCACCAACCGTGCAACCGTGCCCACCACTGCATCGGCCACTCGCGCGCCGATCGTCATCGCGCTCATCGTCCCGGTCCGATCACGCGATCGTGCAGCCGGTGCAACGTGTACGCCAGCGACCCGACGAAGTTGGCCCAGTCGGTCAGATCGGGAATCCGGGCGGCCGGGCTGCCCGGGAAGTTGGGGTCGGGTACCGCACCGAGCACAATCTGGTGAACATCGACGTCACCGGCCCCCCCAGTCGAGGAGGCGACCTTGCCGGCGACGATGCCGATGATCCGATCGAGCGCGCCGATATCGGAGTTCGGGTCGACGGAAGCGGCGTTCATACCCGCGGCGAGACTGTTCATGTCCGCGATCAGGCTGCGTTTTCCGGTGCCGTTCACCGACGGAAACCGCTGCAGTTGCTGGGAGATCCGGCCCAATCGGTCGGTCAGGTCGACCAGGGTGTGGGTATTCGAACCCAGCGTGTCCAGGGCCGGTCCCGCGGCGGCGACTGCGGCGTTCACTGTCTGCTGCTGTGCGGCCACGGTGGCGGTCAACGTACCGGCGTCGCGAACTGCGGACCGGATCTGGTCCGACCGCGCCGCCAGGGTCTGAACCAGGGTGGTCGTCTCGGCGATCAGCTCGGCCAGATGGTCGCCACGTCCGGCGAATTCCGCGCCCGCGCCGTTGATCACCTTTGTCAGATCGCGAATCGCGCCACCGTTGACCAGCAGCGCTGCCCGAGTCAAGACTTCTTCGATGGTGGCGGCCGCCGAGGTCGACGGCTCGGCAATGCTGTCACCGTCATGCAACGCCGCCGCTCCCGGCGCCGAATTCACCGGGGGCGTCAAAGCGATGAAGACATCCCCCATCGGTGTGGCAGAACGCAATTGGGCGGTGGTGCCGGCCGGGAGCACGGTCCCGGACCTGATCCGCATGGCGACGACGGCGGCATAGTCCCGGGCGCGCATGGATTCCACCTCACCGACATCGGCGCCGTCGACCCGCACCTTGGCCTTGGTGGGCAGGTTGAGTGCGTTGGCGAAGGTGGCGGTGAGGGTATAGGCGTGCGGGCCGACCGAAGGTGCGGGCAGCGGCACACTGTCCAGACCGGCCGAACAGGCCGTCGCGGTCACGGTGACCAGCACCGCGCAGGCCGCGATCGCCCGTCGGGGATATCGCTTCATGCTGTGCACATGGGGCATGAGCGGGAGCCCGGCTGTGTCTATTGCTCGCTCGCTGCGCTCGCTCATGCCGGTAACCCCGCGATCCCGGCCAACATGGCGACGACACCGAAATCCGGTCCCATATCCGAGGCTTTGCCGGTGTTGCAGCCCAGCTGTTTCATGTCGAGTAGGTTGCAGACTTCTTTGAGCATCTGACCGTCCAAGGCGATCCTGTCCAGATTCACGTGCACGCGGGTAGCTCGGTTCTTCTGATCCATGGCGCCATAGGCGTTGTCGACGACGAGCGGGAACAGATCCAGGAATTCGCCGATCTGGCTGCGGTAGTCGGACAGGGTGCCGAAGACGGTGTTGGCGCCGGACACCGTAGAAGACAGCGTGCCGCGATATTTGGTCAGCAAATCATCGGTCTGGCCGAGGATCTGCACAAGTTTCGCGCCGGTGTCGCCGGTGCCCAGGTTCTGATCTGCGAGCAGATCGCTCAATTGGTGCACTCCGGAACCGAATTGGCGGATATCGCGATCGTTGCCGGCCGCCGCGGCCGTGAGTGAGTCGAGATTGTTCACAATGGTGGTGATCGCGTTGCGGGTGGCCGCGCCCTGATCGCCGCCCATGCGCAGCGCCTTGGACAGCTGATCGAGTGCGCCCTTGATGTCCTGGCCGTGATCGGTGGCAACGGCCGCACCGACATTCACCATATCGGCGAGCGGTCCGTGTCCATCCCCGTCGCCGTTGAGCGCGGTAGACAACTTGTTCGCCATGGCCAGCAAGCTGTCGAATTCCACCGGGGTCTTGGTGTGATCCTGGCCGAGCACCGCCCCGTCACGCAGCGTGGGCCCGCTCCGGTAGGCCGGGGTGAATTCGACGTGCCGGTCGGTGAGCACCGAATCCGAGACGGTCACCGCGGTCGCGTCGGCCGGCACAGGCACCGATGCGTCGATGGTCATACCGACCTCGACGTAGGCTCCGCGCTGCTCGATGCTCGTCACCTTTCCGACCGACATACCCAGCACCGCAACGGTATTCCCGACATACAGCCCGGCGTCGCTGTCGAAGCGGGCGGTCACGGAGAGGGTGCCGGGATCCAGCAGTGCCAGTGGGGTCGCGGCGCCACCGGCGACGAGGACGGCGAGCACCAGGAGCATGACCACCTTGGCCGGCCGGGGAAGCGCCCTCATTTGCAGTCCTTGGTGTATGGCGGCAGCTGGAGCTGGGGTGCACGGCCGACGAGTGCGCACACGAACGAGTCGACGAAGCCTCCGGAGGTGGCGTTGGCATCCAATTCCATTCCGGTGCCGGTCAAATTCGCCCAGTACCGCCACGGGACGGGCAGGATCTGCAGCATGTTGCCGAGCTGTGCGTCGTGCTGGCCGAGCATGTGCATCATCTGGCTCAGATTGTCGAGCAGCGAACGGATTTCGGGCTGATCGTTCACCGCAATCGGGGTGAGGGTGTGGACCAGAGCGGTGCTGGCCGACAACAGCGTTTCGATCGATTGTCGCCGGGATTGGATGTCCTGCAAAAGGTCCCGGCCCTGCGTGAACAACACCCCGAGGTTCTGCTGCTGATCGTGGACGACGCCGGTCAGCCGGCTGGTGCTGGTCAGCAACGCACCGATCTGATCGCGGCGCGAAGCGATCACCTCCGACAGCGTCCGCACGTTCGCCATCGCCGAGGGAATCAGTTGCGGCAGTCCGTTGAGCTGCCCCGACAGCCGGGTCAGCGCCTGACCGACCTTGTCGGCGTCGACCTGGTCGAACGTGGTGGTGGCGTCCGCCAGCGCGGACTGCAGATCGTAGGGAACGCTGGTGTGCGCCAATGGGATCCGGCCGCCCGGCAGTGTCCCGGTACCGGCCGGGGCCAGTTCCAGGTAGCGGTTGCCCAGCAGCGTGGTCAGTTTGATCGCCGCAGTGGTATCGGCGCCCAGGGGTACGTCCTTGCCGATAGCGAGGGTGACCGTGACATGGTCGCCGTCCAGTCGCAGGCCGGTCACCTGGCCGACCGGCACCCCGGCCACGGTGACCTGATCCCCGGCGGCGAGTTGGGCGGCCTGCGCGAACTCGGCCTGGACTCGGCGGTCGCCGAGATTCAGCGAGTGCACGACCAGAGTGATCGCGATCGCCATGACGAGCACCACGAGCGCGGTGAACCCGAGCCACGCCGGACGATAGTCCTCCATACGCATGGCCATCACCTGCACCTGGAGGTGTGCTTGGCGGTGCCACCTGGGGTAACAGCGTCCACGATATCGGGCAGCAGCGGCGCCAGGCCGGGCAGCAGAGAAACCTTCACATCGCAGATGTAGCCGTCGATGTAGGCACCGCTCTCGGCCATCCGGGCCAGTCCCTTCAGCAGCAGGGGCAGGTTGTCGCCTAGGAACGCGAATCTGTCGCGGTTGTCCAGGAAGTGCTGGGCGAAGCCGGGATCACGAGTGAGGAATTGGTCCAGCGCGGGTCGATCTGCGGCTGCGATCTGCGCGGCTCGGTCGACGACCGCCGAGATCCGGTCCACCGAACCCAGCAGCGTCTGCCGGTTCGCGTCGAGTCCTTCGAAGACCGCTCGCGTCTGCTCGATCACGGTGGTGAGGTTTCCGCTCTGCGCGGCCAGGTTGCCCACGACGGTGGTGAGATTGGTGACGACCTGTCCGAGGATGTCGTCGGGACCGGCGAAAGACTGTGCCAGCGTGCTGGTTTCGGCGATCAATGTGGTCACCGAGCCGTTGTCGCCCTGCAGCGCCTTGATCAGTGCGTTGGTGATGTTGTCCACCGCGTCGCGGTCCAGGGTGCCGAACAGCGGCTCGAATCCGTTGAGCAGGGTGGAGATGTCGAACGACGGTTCGGTGTGGTCGAGCGGTATCTCGGTATTCTGTTTCAGTGCCACGTGGTCGCCTCGGCCGCCCAGCGACAGCCCGAGATAGCGCTGGCCGATCAGATTCTGGTAAGTGACCGACGCCTTGGTGTCGTCGTACACCACCTGATCGGCGCTGACCGAAAAACCCACGCGGGCAAGGGTTCCGGCAAGTTCGATCGAATCTACGCGGCCCACCCGCACGCCCGCCATCCGCACATCGTCGCCCACGCGCATGCCGGAGACATCGGTGAACAGCGCCGAATACCTGTGCGTGGGCCCACTCACTCCTCGTTCGAGCGTCACCACGACCATCCAGGTCAGCACGATCGAAACGACCGTGAAGACGATCACCACGAACAGTGATCTGCGCACACTCATCGTCCGCCTCCGCTCGGGTCCGGCGCGATCGTCACGGTGGTGCCGCGAGCCAGCGGGCCGAACAGGATATCGGCGGCCGCATTGGGCGGGCCACCCAGTATTCCGGCGATCTGCTGTTGTTCCTGTGGGCTGCCGACGGGTCCGATATCCGGGCCCAGCAACGATTTCGGCGGCTGGAATGCGCGTGGATCGATGCGCGGGGGCTGTGCGGCGGGCTCGGCCCGGGTCGGTCCCGTCGCACAGCTGGGCCCGGCCAAATCTCCGTAGCGGGGGCAATCTGCCCGGGTGTACTGCCGGTTGGGGGTGAGCTGCACCATGATCGCGGCCGGCAGCACCTGCGTCCGGGGGTTCCACAGCACGTCGGCGAAGTTACGATCGAGCCGCGTCACCGACTCGGTGATCTGCGGGAAGTGGGCGGCGCCGGCACCGAGGGTAGCCAGGACCGGCGAGGAGTGGGTGGTGATATCGAGGAGTCGGCCGGTGTTGTGGTCCACAGCGGCGCTCATCGTGGTGAACGTGCGCAGGCCGCCGGAAAGCAGGGCCGCGAGCTGGTCCCGCTGCTGCGCCAGGGTCAGCATCGGCGTCACCGCGTGATGCAGCGCGTCGAGCAGATCCGGTGCGGCGGACTGTATTTCGTGCACCGCCGCCGTCAGCGAGTCCAGCGTCGACGGTACCGCGTCGACAGAGACGACCGGGCCGAGGGCGGCGACGATCGTGCGCAGGCGAGCACCGGCGTCGGCGATGGCCGCGCCCCGTGTATCGGTTGCCTCGGCCAGCGTCGCCAGCATGCCGACCGCGGTGTCGCTGCGTTCGCGGCCGACCGCGGCGATGATCCGATGCAGCTGATCCAGCGAGGTCTGCAATCGGACCGTGGCCGCGCTGCGATCCTGCGCGATCTGCGCGCCCGTTCGCAGCGGCGCGGCGGATCCGTTGTCCACCAACTGCACCGAGGGCACCGCGAAAATGTTGCTGGGCACCACGCGCGCGGTCACCGTGGCCGGAATTCGGCTCGCATACTGCGGACCGAGCTGAATCCGGACGTCGTTCATTCCGGATTCCGGTGCATGGTCCACCGCGGTGACCAGCCCGACCATGATCCCGCGATACTTCACATCGGATTTGGGCGGTAGCCCGTCGCCGACATCGGCCATCACCGCGGTGATGGTCACGGTATCTCGGAATGCGCCTCGCGAATTCGCGATCATGGCGGTGGCGACGCCCGCGGTGACGGCGAGGCAGCAGATTCCGGTTACGAGTAGCCGGGCCGCGGACGGACCGCGGCCATCGGGCTCGAAAGGGCTGGCCATGAGCTACAGGTCCCCGGTGTTCCAGCGTTGTGCCGCGATGGCTCCGCCGTCGACGAGAATGTCGTTGCCGGTAATGAAAGATGACTCGGGACCGGTGAGAAAGGCAGCGGCAGCGGCGATGTCGTCGGATGTTCCTATGCGGCGTGCACCGGACAGGTCGATCATGGACTGGATGTAAGTGCCTGTCGGACCGGCGAGTTCGGCGAGCCCCATCGGTGTGGAGGTCACGCCGGGGCTTATGGTGTTCAGCCGCGCGCCTTGGGCTCCCCAGTCGTGCGCGGCGGCTTGCACACGCAGTTGATTGCCGCGTTTGGCGACAATGTAGGCCTCAGCGGCATTCAACGAATCGAGGTCGATCCCACTGTGGCTCAAGAGCTGATCGGTGGCCGCGGTAGCAAGATGTCGCTCCAGATCGGCCGAGAGCTGCGCGAAATGTCCGGCCATACTGGCCACACACACGAGCGAGGTGCCGGGGGACGCGACTGCAAGGAAAGCGTCGATCACATGAGCGGTGCCGAGCAGGTCTATCTCGTAGATCTGCCGGGCGGTGGCCATCATGGGAGAGACACCTGCGGTGTGCACGACCGCGTCGATGTGGCCAGCATCTGCGGCCGCGGCCGCGAGCTTCACAACCGACTCCCGGTCGGAGATGTCGACGACGCGGCCCTCCGCCGCGTGGCCGTCGCCGCGGGACGTCACCACGGCGGCTTCCAGGCTTGCCTCGGAAGAGTCGGCCAGCAGTAATCGTCTCCCGCCGGCCAGGCGATGCGCGATGGCGAGTCCCATCCCGCCGACGCCGATGACGACCAAAACATTACGTGGTACTTCCTGGTGATTCATGAGCACTTCCCTGTGGGATCGTTATCTGAATTCAACGGACATGGAGGCGCACCGGGAGCTCCTTATGGCGGCGCACCAGCAAGCTCGTTACCCAGCTCGGCCGGTGTTGCGGTGCCAGAGTGATGTTCGTGGTGCGTTGCAGCAGGATCGTGAGCACGATGCGAGCCTCGAGCCGGGCCAGCGGCGCACCGACACAGGTGTGAATGCCGCGGCCGAAGGCCACGTGGCGTCGTGGGACGCGGCGTCCGAGATCGACCTCATCGGGTCGTTCGAATACGGCGGCGTCGCGGTTGGCGGCGCCCCACAGCAACAGAACTGTGGAATCGGCCGGGATGGCGACGGACCCGAGTGTGGTGTCCCTGGGCACCGAGCGCATCCGATAGCGAAACGGGGACTCCAGACGGAGCGCCTCCTCCGCGAAAGTCGGGATCTGGTCGGGGTTTCGACGGAGGTGCTCCTGTAGCTGGGGGCTATCTGCCAGGATGCGCACCGCGTTGCCCAGCAGGCTCGTCGTGGTCTCTCCGCCGGCGCTCAACAGGGTCGTCAGGATGATCATGCCCTCGTGTTCGCTCACCACCTCGTCGGTCACGCTGCGGGCGACAACCCCCAGCAGATCCTCGCCAGGATCCTTCCGGGCCGCGGACAACTGATCGGCGATCCATGCTCGGACCGTGTCGCCGCTGGTAGCGATTGCGATCAGCTCGTCGAAGCTCAGGGTCGAGCCCAGCATTCTCGTCCCGTTGACTGCTGAGTCCCACAGGTCGTCGAGGTTGCTGTCGCGGAAGCCGGTGAGGCGGCTGATCATGGTCATCGGCACGATGTTGCCGATGGCGGTCATGAATTCGACGGTTCCGTAGTTCAGCGCCGCGGTCACGAGTTCGTCGGCAAGCTCGACGATGTCGGGTTCGAGTTCCCTCATCCGCTTGGCCACCAGCTCGGGAAAAATGGCACCGCGGTGGATGGCGTGCAGGGGTGGATCGGCGGTGGCCAGCGCCTGCCCGCCGGCGTCACCGAAATTGAAGCGGGCGGGCAGGCCCGCATCGTCGCGGTACAGCAGGCTCTTCATGTTCGACGAGAAGTCCTCGACACGACCGGCCGCCTCGGCAACCAGCTCGAAGGTGCTGACGGTGAAGACCCCGGTACCGGGGACCTCCCACACCGGCGCCTCGGCGTGCAGTCGACGGTAAAAGGGATACGGATCGTCGATGACCTGCGGATCGAGCAGCAGTGCTCCGGGAATCTCCTGGATCATCCGGCGTCCTCACCGTGGGATGCGACGCGCGACGCGCCGACCATCGCGACAGCGACCACCGCAGGTTCGGTACCGCGATTGTGCCAGCGGTGCCGGGTGCCGTTCTGGATGTTCACGTCGCCGACGCGCAGCGTCGTCTCGGCTCCATCGTCGAGTTCGAGGACGATTTCCCCGGACAATACGATCTCCATATCGACGGTATCGGTCGTATGCATGCCGGGATTGTCGAATTCGCTGGTTTCCAGCACACCGGGCATCTTCTCCTGAAATTCCCGCAGACCGGCTTCGATATCGACGCCCTCGAGATCTACCTGACTATCGCCGGGAGGCAGGGTAAGGAGGAAGAATCGGTAGCCGCCGAGCGACGGGAAGAATGCCGTCTTCAAGCCGTTTGCGCCCGGCCCAGGAAACGTGGGCGCTGATTCTGCGCGCCACAGTTCGTGGTAGCGAGTCGTGGACAATGCGACTGTCGTCGCCTCGACCAGTTGATCATCGACGAAAACCGCCTTGCCCTGATCGTCGTGGCCCGTCACAACGCGGCGTACTTTCATGGATTTCCTTTCGACTGGGAAGCTTCGACGGATGGCTAGTCGGTGGATCTTCTCGCTGACGTTGCGGGGTAAGGCCGTGTCGGTCAGCGTCACGTATTTGGGTACCTTGAACGCCGGGAGCACACTTCGCAGGTGGCGGCGGAGGTCGTCCTCGGTGAGCGCGGAGTCCGGTTGCGGGTAGCACACCATCGCCAGTTCCTCGCCCATGGCGTCGTCGGGTACGCCGAATACGGCGACCTCCTTGACCGATACATGGCGATAGGCGACGTTCTCGATCTCGAGCGGGGAGATGTTCTCCCCGCCGCGAATGACGATTTCTTTGATCCGCCCGGTGATGTGCAGGAAACCGTCGGCATCGTGGCGGCCCAGATCCCCGGTGCGGAGCCAGCCGTCGCTGGTGAACGCCTCGCGTGTGAGGTCGTCGCGGTGCCAGTACCCCGGTGTCACGGTGATGCCGCGCACGTGGATTTCGCCCTCGTGTCCCGGTGGGAGGGCCTTCTCTGCCGCGTCGACGACGCGCAGGTCGACGATCGGCGAGACGATACCGGCGGCCGTCGGCTTCAGATCGAACACCGGCCCGTTCATCGTCGCGCACACCGACGCGGTTTCGGTCATGCCATAGCCCGACGAACGGTTCGCGATGCCGAGTTTGTCGCTGAGCAGGCCCGGAAGGTCGGCGGGAGTGGCCGCCCCGGCGGCCGCGGCCCTCGACAGCGAGGACAGGTCGTACTCGTCGAGCCGGGGATGGGTCAGCAGGTCCTTGAGGATCGCGGGGACGGTCGCCAGCATCGTGATCTTCTCGGTTTCGATCACCCGCATCGCCGTCAGGGCGTCCCATTTGCGTAGCAGTGCGATCTTGTGGCCCACCGCGCAGGGCAGCAGGAAACCGCCGAAGAGCCCGGTCGCATGAAACAGCGGCACCGTGACCAGGTGTGCGTCGACAGTTGCGCCGCCGCGCAGCTCGACGGAAGCGCCGAATTCGATACCGAGGAAGCCGACCAACATCATGTGCATCAGCGCCTGCCCGACCGCGACGTGCTGGTATACGACACCTTTGGGCTGCCCCGTGCTGCCGGAGGTGTAGAGCAGCAATGCCATGTCCTGAGGGAGCTGCGATGCCTGGTGATAATCGCGAGCTAGACCGGTTGCCACAGCGTCGCGGATGGTCCGAATGTCGAGCTGCAAAGCCAATTCGCGGGGTAGTCCCGTGACATCGCCGTCGACGTCGCTGAACAACACCGGGATACGGCATTCCGAGAGTGCGGCTGCACCTAGTTCGGTGCGGGGAAGGTCGGCCACGAATATCGCCGGATCAGAGTCGCGCAGGGTGAACTCCAATTCCTCGGCCGAACCCCAGCTGTTGATCAACACCGCGACGGCTCCGACATGAACCGCGGCGGCGAAGGTGACGACCCAGTCCGAACAGTTACGCATAGCAATGGCTATCCGATCCCCTGGCCTCACGTTCATGTCGTGCTGCAGCGTGGCGGCCAGCGCATCGACGTCGGCGAAGAACTGTTCGAACGTCCACCGGCAGTCGCCGAATACCAGAAAGTCTGCGGCGGCATGAGCGCGACCGGACCGGAGGATGTCGAGCACGGTCGGCGCCGCGTTGGTGAATACCCGCTGGCGCACACCACCCCCCACATCACGCTCGGCGACTTCGAACATCTCTCCGGGGCCGGTGAGGCGGCGGACCGTCTCGTGGACGACCCCGGGCGTAAGCCCCTTCGACCGGCCAGGGCTCATCGAGTCCGACACGTTCACACCGGTGGTCTTCATGGATTGAGCTCCTTCACGGTGTACACCCCGAGGATCGCCACGGTAAAACTACACGGTTTTTCTATCATGATGTGGCTGGGGTCACAAGACCCCTCGGTTAGAACAACATCGTCACCGCAAGGTATCTTCAGCCCGTGGCTAAGCCGCTGATTCCAGTCGAGGTGATCTACTCGCACGCCTTGGAGTTGCTCGATGCCGAGGGGCAACAGGCACTCAACGCGCGGCGAATCGCCGCCGACCTGAAGTGCTCCACACGCACGCTCTACCAGCAGGTGGGCAACCGAGAACAGCTGATCCGCGCACTGGTCGCGCGCTACTTCTCCCAACTGAAGCTGGAGTTCCACGAGTCCGGCACCTGGGAATCGACCGCCTGGCAGTGGTGTCGTGCGCTACACGAGGCGCTGCTGGCGCATCCGTACCTGACCGAGCTGATGATCTTCGACGACCGCGCTGCGGTCGCTTCCTACGTCAATGAGCTGTTGACATCGCTCATGCAATCGGGCATCGACCGCAGGCTCGCCACGGAATGTTGCCGCGCACTGGCCAACACCACGATCAACCACGCCATCACCGAGGTGCAGGCGCTACGGCAGCCGCCATCACACCACGAAAGCGGCTCGGGCACACCGGCAGCCAAGAAATCCTTCCGCCGCACGATTCAGTGGATCATCGTCGGCGTCCGACAGGAGGCGCTGACGGCAGTGGGTACCGATCCGCACCGCCAGTAGGCCCGACACGACGGCTTGCACCTTTAGGAAAATTATGTTTTCTTAATGTCGACACCAGTGCTCTGAGCTGGAGACGTCACATCAAAGAGGCAAATTTGGCAATAAATGGCCCGCTCGCCGGGGTGCGGGTACTCGAGTTCGCAGGCGTGGGTCCCGGCCCGCACGCTGCCATGATCCTTGCTGATCTGGGTGCCGATGTCGTGCGGATCCAGCGGGGCGGCACGCTGCCGCCGGCGGGGCACGCGGCCGACGGGTTGCTGCGCGGACGCCCCGTGGTGGAGGCCGACCTGAAGGATCCCGACGACACGGCGGCCGTCATGAGACTCATCGAACGCGCCGATGTGCTTGTCGAAGGTTTTCGTCCCGGCGTGATGGAACGTTTGGGGCTCGGCCCCGGCACGCTCGAGCCAATCAATCCCCGGTTGATCTATGCGCGGATAACGGGGTGGGGGCAGAGCGGGCCGAGGGCGGCACGAGCCGGGCACGATATCAACTACTTGTCCGTGACCGGTTTCTTGCATGCGATCGGGCGCCGAAACGACCGGCCCGTCCCCCCGCTCAATCTGGTCGGCGACTTCGGGGGCGGATCGATGTTCCTCGTCGTCGGCGTCCTTGCCGCCCTCCTCGAGCGCCGGACGTCGGGCCGGGGTCAAGTTGTCGATGCCGCCATCGTGGACGGCGTTTCGGTTCTGGGGCAAATGATCTGGGCATTCCGGGGACTCGGCCTGTGGAACGACGAGCGCGGCGCGAATGCGCTCGACACCGGTGCGCCGTATTACGACACCTATGAGACCGGGGATGGCAAGTACATCGCCGTGGGCGCCATCGAGCCGCAGTTCTACGCAGAGTTGCTCGCTGGTCTGCAATTGTCCGATGTCGACCTGCCCGACCGCGACGACGTCTCACAGTGGGGTTCGTTGAAGGCGACGTTCACGGAGGTCTTCAGAACCCGCACCCGGGACGACTGGGCGGCCGTGTTCGAAGGCACGGACGCCTGCGTGACGCCGGTGCTGACATTCGCCGAGGCCGCAGTGGATCCACACATGGCCGCTCGGGGGACTCTGCTCGCTGTCGATAACGTCGTGCAACCCGCAGTGGCGCCCCGCTTCTCACGTACGGCGCCCCGCACACCCGATGCACCGGTTCACAAGGCCGTTAACCCGAACGACCTATGGGCGACCTGACTCCGTACTGCCGCCTCGACGACGATCTTGCTTCAGCACCCCTCGAACGTTTAACCTCTTTTTAGAAAACCATGTTTTTTAACACTGCTACCGAAGGGAGGCTCGGACTCATGGCGTGGGATTTCTCGGACGACACCGAATTTCGGTCAACTCTGAGCTGGATTCGCGAGTTCGTCGACCACGAACTCATCCCGCTCGAGCCGCTGGCCGACAAGGTCGGTGAGACCGCGTGGCAGCAGATACTCGAGCCCTTGAAACAACGTGTCCGCGACCGCGGGCTGTGGGGGTGTCATCTGGAGAAGGCGCTGGGCGGCCAGGGATTCGGCCAGTTGCGCCTGGCCCAGATGAATCTGATCACCGGGCGGTGCCCGTTCGGGCAGGAAGTATTCGGCAACATGGCACCGGACTCGGGTAACGCGGAGCTGCTCGCCGGTGGTGCCACCGAGAGTCAGAAGGAGCGCTGGTTGTGGCCGAACCTCCGCGGCGAGATCCGCAGCGCCTTTGCGATAACCGAACCGTGGGTGGCCGGCACCGACCCGACGCAGATCGAATCGACCGCGGAACTCGACGGCGACGCGTGGGTCCTCAACGGGCGCAAGTGGATGATCACCAACGCATCCAGTGCCGACTTCATCATCTTCATGGTGGTGACCGACCCGTTCGCACCGCCGCATCGCCGCTGCTCGATGTTCGTCGTGGAGCGAGGCACTGCCGGAATGGATATCTTCCGTGACATCCCCTCCATGCACAGCCCGTCCGTCGAATACGGCCGCCGCGGCAACCATGCCGAGATCATTCTGAACAACGTTCGTGTTCCCCGCGAGAACCTCATCGGTGAGCTCGGCGGAGGCTTCGTCCTATCCCAGGTCCGGCTGGGGCCGGGGCGCATCCACCACGCAACCCGGTGGCTGGGAGAAGCCGAACGAGCCTTCGACATGCTCTGTGAACGCACCGTGTCGCGGACTTCGTTCGGCAAGTCCTATTCGCAACACCAGATGGTGCAGCAGTATGTCGCCGACTCCCGAATCGAGATCGACGCCGCGAAGCTGTTGACGCTGCGGGCGGCCTGGAAATTCGACAACGAGGGCGGGCAGGCGGCCCGCAGTGACATCGCCATGGTGAAGGTCTACAACGCCAAGGTGGTGTTCGACGTCGTCGACCGGGCCCTGCAGGTACACGGATCCCTCGGGTACAGCTCGGATCTACCACTGGAATCAATGTTCCGCATCGCCCGGATGGCCTCGCTGGTCGACGGAGCGAACGAGGTACACAAGGTCACCATCGCCCGATCCGAACTGCAGCGGTACCAGGCCGTCGAGGGCTGGCCATCGGAACACATCCCCACCCGCCTGGCGCTGGCACGCCAGAGGTTCGGTCACCTGCTCGAGGCCGCGACATGAGTGCGCAGGTCACCGGTCCGGACTTCGACGTCGCCGGCTTCGAGGACTGGCTCGCCGAGTTCACCGGCCGGCCCGGCGATCTGCAGATCAGCCCGATGCAGGGCGGCGGATCGTGTGAGTTGTTCAAGATGGCCCGGCACGGACGCAGTTGGGTCATCAGACGCGCCCCTGCCGACGCGGTGTCCGACACCGCACACGACGTCGTTCGCGAGTACAAATTCTACGAAGCCCTCCAACACAGCGACGTGCCGGTGCCCGAATTGCTGGCAGTCAGCGATGACCCCGCCATCATGGGTGGCCCCTTCTTCATCATGGCGTTCATCGAGGGAACCACCATCCGAAAAGCGCTGCCCGACAGTTACCTTCACGCTCCGCAGCAGCAACACCGGATCGGCGAACAACTCATCGACACACTGGCCGCTGTGCACGATTTCGAGTGGAAGAACAGCACACTGGTCGACCTGGCAAATCCACACCGATTCCTCGATCGCCAGGTGGACCGATGGCTGCGTCAACTGGCAACCTACCGATGCCGGGACCTGCCCGGCGTCGATGACATCGCCGACTGGCTGCAACGAAACCTGCCCCGAACCCATGACCTCACGCTGATGCACGGCGACTACAAGCTCGACAATGTGATGTTCAGCAAGGATGTCCCACCAACCATCCTGAGTGTGCTGGATTTCGAAATGACCACAATCGGCGATCCCCTCATCGATCTCGCCTGGGCCATGATCTTCTGGCCCGAGGAGGGCAACATACTGGCCTTCGCGCCCCCGGGCCACCCCGGGGGCATGGACCACAACTACTGCCAGACCCCTGGGCAACTGGTTTCACGATACGCGGACAGAACCTCCCGCGACCTATCGAACATCCACTGGTACAACGCATTCAGTGCATGGAAGCTCGCAATCGTCCTCGAAGCGTCCTACACCAAGTACTCGAGCGGGCGATCAAAGAACCCCTTACACCAGCACTTCGGGACCGTCGTCGATCAACTCCTGATCAGAGCCCGCAGGTACGCCGCGTAGGGCCTTATGACCCACCGTTATGCCCGGCCCTCGAGAATGTGGGCATAGGGATCCTGGTCGGCGCCGATATGCTCGGGCATCGGATAGTAGGTCTTGATCAGCACATTGCCCTCGACATCCCAAGCGAAAGTCTCGATGCTGTGGACCATCACGACGTCGTCGCCGGTACCGAATCGGTTCTCACACACCCACGCCATCTCGTCACCATTGACCTGCACGGTCAGCATCGTGATCCGTAGCAGTTGCTGGAACAGATCCCACGCATGAGTAGTGGCCGTATCGAACCCGGTCTTCTCTGCCGTGCCAACAGGATCGAACATCCGGACACCCGCCGGGATCATGGTGCGCCACGACGCGATCCACTCCTCCTTCCGACCGGAATTCCACAATTCGGCGTGCTTGGCAGCGTGCGCCAGGCGTGCTTCGCGTGCCGGAACCTTCGTCACGATCGGCCTTCCTTTCCAGTTGGACGGGCAGCCACCAGGGCCACGCACGCCGAGCCAGGGGCTGCGCCGCATTCCGCCAGACATGATGCTAGACACGAGTCCAGTCACCTGTCAACGAGGGGCGGGACCCTACAGCCTGCGCCTCGACGCCAACCAAATACCTTGCGGGACTGAAGGATGCCATCTCGGACGAAGCTCAGGCCATGCATGGCCACCGACAGCGCCGAGCTCGGGCGGCCGGCGGAATGGGGCGGCGTCGACAAACTGACCATGCGGCCGGTCGAACAGAGGCAGGCGAGAGATTAAGGTAACGTAGTTTTTCAATCTGCGCCGACGGCGTGCTGCTGAGTCAACCGCCCGGAGAGCCACTCGCAGGTTCACGGCCGACCGCAATGATCGTCTCGGGCACGGTCTTACGTTCCGGTGAGGACCACCACGATGTGCGCGTGATCGAGGCGGCCGGGCCGTGGTACGCCGCGATGTGGCATGCCATCTACGAGGCAGCGCCCGACTTCGTGACCGAATTGCCAGGCGGCGACGTATGGCTCGACGGGCTCCACGCGGTGCGCCCGGAAGGGCAGCTGCACTTGGGAGTGCACGAAGGGCATATGTGCTCGCTGACCGATCGTGACCGCAAGGCGATCGGTGAGGCCGGAGCGGGCCTCCTCGAGTTCGGCTGGACCGGATCGGCAGCGAAAATTCGTGCAGCAGCGGCCAACTCGGCAACACTGGGCGTCACCGAGATCGTCTACACCCCGGCCGGCCCCGACATCGCCGGAGAGATCGACGCGTTCGCGAAGGCATTCCGCGGGTAGCACGCGCCTCGGCGACAACCGCCGGTCGCGACGGCAGCGCTCCGATCTCGGCACCGCGGCGCCCGGCAAGCCCGCAGATCTGATCGTGCGCACCCGATCAACCCAACCAGGCCGGGTGAGTGAACGTTCCTGCGAGCAGCCGGCGCACGCGGTCTCAGCCGACCGAGCGACCCGAGGCTCTGTTGCCCGAAAATACCGCGCGGACGCTGCCCAGGAAGCGTCCACCGAAGGCCGCCGACGCCGGGGCGAAGAACCATGCGTACCACACGTAGGGAGTCAGCCAGGTGAGCGCGGCGGTGGCGGCGAAGATCCCGGCGACTGCATACGAGGCGTTGGCAGTGGCACGTAGATCGGCGGGAACGATGTTTTCGACCACCGCATCACGTTGTAACTGCATCGAGTCTCCGTCGATTGGCGCCGTGCCGTCCGGCGTCGGCGCTGCGTCGAGATGCGTTGCCCGAGAACGGAGTCGGCCATCCGGCATGCGAACACCCGACAGCTGATCCCATGCCCGCATCCCTGAGGGCAGCGGACGTCCGATCCCGCGAGAGTGCCTCCGGTCGATACGTCGCACAAGATTCAAACGGTGGGTGCTCGGGTTACTTCGGCAGCGCGATGTAGGCATCGACTGGAGGGGCGGCGAGGAAATCGAGTTCGGTGCGCAGCTGCCCGCTGTGGCGTCAGCGCGTTCGGCATCCTCGTCCCACGTAGGCTCGGGCTGGATTGGAGGAGGTCTGGTGTGGTGAGGACGGAGGCGGCAGGCCAGGGAGCGGGACGAGCGCGGAGCCCGCGTGGCCAGGGTGAGCAGTTGCGCCAGGAGATCCTGGCGGCGGTCAACCGGCTGCTCGCGGAGTGGGGCGGTGTCGAGAAGCTGACCATGCGCGCGGTGGCCAACGAGGTGGGCACTACAGCGCCGAGTATCTACCTGCACTTCACCGACAAGACCGAGCTGGTGTGGGCGGCCTTGTCGGACAAGTACATCGAACTGGCCGCGCGGATGGCCGACGCGGACCTGACCGCGGTGTCCGGCGGGCCTCGTGAGCGGCTGCGAGCCCAAGCCCATGCCTACTGCCGCTTCGGCTTCGACAACCCCGGTCACTACCGGTTGATGTACGAGGTTCGGCAGCCCGAGGTGGATGTCTCCCGCATCGGTCGACACCCGGCGCGGCTGGTGTCGGAGAGCTTCCGCGTGGCGATCACGCGCTGCCGCGAGGCCGGGTACGGGCTGGTGCTGCCGGTCGAACAGACGGCACAGACCCTGTGGACCGGCCTGCACGGCGAGTTGTCGCTGTCGCACAGCCTATTCTTCGACGCCTCGACCGATGCGCTGACGCTGACGCTGACGGACGGGCTGCTCGACGCCCTCGTTTCCGCCGAGCCGGATGATGACCAGCGGTGGCCCTCGCCTGCGGAGTCGCTCGCCTCCCGCCACATCCGGTCGATCATGAGGCCCGGAGACGGCCGCGACGACTAGCGCGAGAACGCCCGGTTGTAACTCCGATGGACGACCTCGAGGAGACGGCGTACAGTCCTGACTGAACTTAGTTTAGTTATGTCCGCTAACCAGTTTCGGAGAGTTGGCACAGTGTGCGGTTCTAACTGAACTTAGTTCAGTGATATTAGCCAACTAGTTTCGGAAGGGCCTGACATGGAGATCACCCTCGACATCGACAAGTGCTGCGGTGCGGGTCAATGCGTCCTAGCCGCCCCGGAGGTCTTCGACCAGCGAGAGGACGACGGCGTCGTCATTCTGCTGGATGCCGATCCGCCGCAGGACCAACTGGACGCCGTTCGCGAGGCCGCGGCCATCTGCCCCGCTGCCGTGATCGGCGTCCGGGAATGAGCGATCCGACGCCCGGCCGCTTCAGGCCCGGAAGCGGCAGCGGAGCGTCACCACGCAGGGCCAGCGGGCGGGCACCATCGACACAGCCCGGCTCGGTCGTCATCGTCGGCGCCTCCGCCGCCGGTCTGAGCGTCGCCGAGGGGCTGCGCCGCGGCGGGTACGCCGGCCGGGTGACCTTGATCGGTGAGGAGCAGCATCTGCCGTACGACCGGCCGCCACTGTCCAAGCAGCTCCTCGCGGACGGCTGGGACGGCGACCGGGTGCTGCTGCGCAGCCCGGAGCAGATCGTCGAACTCGACCTCGATCTGCGGGTGGGCCAGCGGGCCGTCGGCCTGAACACCGACACCCGGCAGGTAACGCTCTCCGAGGGAGAGCAGGTCGGTTACGACACCTTGGTGGTGGCCACCGGGGTCTCCGCGCGCCGATTGCGCGGGACGGAGGGCCTCACGGGCGTGCATGTCCTGCGCACCCTCGAGGACGCGCTCGCATTCCGGGAGACGCTGCGCGAGCGGGCGCGGCTGGTCATCGTCGGTTCCGGCTTCGTCGGCGCCGAAGCGGCCGCCGTCGCCCGTCAACTGGGCGTCGAAGTCACGATGGTCACGGACGTCACCACACCGCTGGCCGATGCGCTGGGCACCGAGCTGGGCGCGATGCTCACCGAGGTCCACCGCGAGCACGGTGTCCGCCTCGAGACCGGAGTCCTGGTCGACACCGTACTGGCCGAGAATGGCCGCGCCACCGGCGTGCGGCTCGCCGACGGCCGGAACATCAAGGCGGACAGCGTTCTTGTCGGCATCGGCGCGGTGCCCAGCACCGATTGGCTCGCCGGCAGCGGCGTGCCGACGGGCAACGGCGTGGAATGCGATGCCACCCTCTACGCCGGATCGGGCGTGTGGGCGGCCGGGGACGTGGCCTGCTGGCGGCACCCGCGCACCGGCACCCTCACCCGGATCGAGCACCGCACCAATGCCGCCGAGCAGGGCTTGCACGTGGCCCGCAACATCCTCGCCGGTCGGGACGGGGCCCAACCGTTCGACCCCGTTCCTTATGTCTGGTCCGACCAGTACGACCTCAAGTTTCAGATCTACGGAAATACGCGAGGCGCGGAACGGGTGGACATCGTGCAAGGCAGCATCGCCGAGCGCAAGCTGGTCGCCCTCTACAGCAGCGGCGGGCGGGTCTGCGGTGCGGTCGGTGTCAACATGCCTCGGGCGACCCGCGGCTACCGGACGCACATCGCCGAGAACGCCGCCATAGCACCTCTACTCACGATTGGAAGCCCCGCATGACCCAGCACCTGAAGGCCGGGGTCGTCGGCCTCGGCATGATCGGCGGCGGCGTCGCCGTCAGCCTGGCCCGCCGCGGCCGGGTCCCGGCCGTGTACGACATCCGTCCCGACGCCGCCGAAGCGCTGTCCGGCGTCCCGGCGCCGCTCGACTCCCCCGCCCTCGTGGCGAAGGCCAGCGACGTGGTGATGGTCGCGGTGATCGACGCCGACCAGGCACGTGCCGTCATCGGTGGCCCGGACGGGCTACTGGCCGGGGCACACCCGGGACTGACCCTGGTACTGCTGTCCACAGTCGCACTGCCGGTCGTCCACGAGCTCGCCCAGCTCTGCGCCGATCACGAGGTCGGCTTCCTCGACTGCGGCGTGACCCCGGGCGACAAGGCCGCCGAGAACGGCATGGTCGCCATTCTCGGCGGCGACGATACGGTGGTCGCCGCGGCACTGCCCATCCTGGAGGACTGGGCGAAGAAGGTGGTGCACTGCGGTCCACTGGGCGCCGGCATGGCCACCAAGATCGCCCGCAATGTCATCACCTACGGGAGCTGGCGGACCGTCTTCGAGGCCGCGACGCTGGCCGGCGCGGCCGGGGTCGACCCGGCGAAACTCGCCGAGGTGATCGAGACCGCCGATCCGCAGGGCCGCACCCTGCTGCAACTGCTGCACATGCACGGCGACGGCGGCGAACTTCCCGAGGCGGTCGGACGCAAGATCGAGCCGCTGATGTCCAAGGACCTGGCCGCTGCTCGGGGCCTGGCCACCGAACTGGACGTCGACATACCACTCGCCGAGGTCACCCGCACCCATGTGTACGAGACGCTCGGCCTCCCATCGGAGACGCCTGGCCGCACCCCACACGAGCGTGGCCTGGCCGTCATGGACACCGTCTACGGCCAGGGCTTCAGCCAGAGCATGCCGGACAGCAGCACCCCTTTCACCGACACGACCGTCGAGCACCTCTTCGGCGAGGTGTGGGCCCGCCCCGGGCTGTCGGTTCGCGACCGGCGGCTGCTGGTGCTCGGCGCCACCGCCGCCCTCGGCCGCCCCGATCTCGTCCAGATCCAGGTCCGCGGCGCCCTCGCCAACCAGGAACTGACCCCCGACCAGCTGCGCGAGACCTCGCTCCAACTCGCCTACTACGTGGGCTGGGGCAACGCCACCGCCACCCACCAGGGCATCGAAGCCGCCCTTGCCGACACCCTCCAGGAGAAGAAATGATCGAGAGCCTCATTCAACAGCCCGTCGCTCGCTCGGCCACCGCACCACTGGACCCACCCGTCGAATATCACCAACTTCGTGAGGATAAGCCGGTACACCGCGTCCAGTTCCCGAACGGGTTGGAGGGCTGGCTGGTGACCCGCTTCGAGGAGGCCGGCACGGTCTTCGGCGACCCGCGGTTCACCGCCCGCCGCCAGCGCCACGACACCCCGCCCGGCGAGGTCGACGAGGCCGGGCACGACGCACCGTTCGACCCGGTATTCGTGATGATGGACGAGCCGGACCACAGCCTCTACCGGCGACTGCTCACGGGACGCTTCACCCCCAAGAGCATCCAGAACCGCCTCCAGCCCTATATCGACCAGATCGTCGAGGAACATCTCGACGCGATCGCGGCCGGCCCGGAAACATTCGATTTCGTGCAGGCAATGTCGCTGCCCATCCCGTGCCTGGTGATCTGCGAGCTGCTCGGCGTCCCCTATGCCGACCGCGATGAATTCCACGACGCCACCGAGTCTCTGATGGATATGGGTAAACCCCGCGCCGAGCGCGATCGCGGGGCGCACTGGCTGATCGACTACATCACCAACCTGGTCGCGGAGAAGAAACGCAGCAACGCCACCGGCGACCTGCTCGCCGAGCTCATCGCCGCGCAGCGCGCGGACGCCTCGTTCGTGACGGACAAACAGCTCATCGGCATGGGCGTGCTGCTGCTGTTCGCCGGGCACGACACCACCGCCGCGATGCTCGGACTGTCCGCCTTCACCCTGCTCACCCACCCCGAGCAGCGCCAGTACCTGGTCGACCACGCGGACGAGCCACTGAAGGTCGGCGTGGCCGTCGAGGAGCTGATGCGCTATCTGACCATCGTGCAGTTCGGCCTGGGCCGCGTCGCCCTGGAACCGCTGGAACTCGGCGGCGCCCGGATCGACACGGGTGATCTGGTCGTGGTGGCCATGAACGCCGTCAACCGCGACCCACGCATCTTCACCAACCCCGACATCCCCGACTTCGAGCGAAAGATGACCCGCCACTTGGCCTTCGGCTACGGCGTCCATCAGTGCCTCGGCCAGAACGTGGCCCGGGCCGAACTGAAGACGGTCCTGCCGCGGCTCTTCCAGCGCTTCCCCAACCTGCGCTTGGCCGTGCCATTGGAAGAGGTCCCGATGGATATCACCGGCACCAACTACGGAGTGAAGAAGCTGCTGGTCACCCGTTGACCACCCCTCCGGGTCGTCAACTCAGCTAAATCTGGCGCCGGAGCAGGTCCGGGGCGAAGCCGGCGTATTCGCGGGCGATCTGCTTCGGCGAGGACGGCCCTCGATCCGGAACAACTGCGGCAGCGATGTGCACATCGTGGCGATCGCCCGGCCGGCGGATACTTAACCGAAAGCAGAGGAGATCACCGTGGCCGAGCACTCGCCCGACGCTGTGGTGGCGGACTGGCTGGGCTCGTGGCGCTTGGGCAGCATGGCGGATCACACCGGCGACGAGCCGGATTGCCCAGTCCTCGCCTGGGCCGCATCCGGCGGTATGCACTTGACCGGCCGCCCCGATGGCGCGCCGATCGCGTCGCCGGCACCGGCGTTCGGCCTGCTCACGGCGGTTGCCCGACAGCTGACCCGGGCTACGGGACAGGTCGGCAACAGCATCGATGTCGATCCGGGGCTGCTGCTGACCGGACGGGCCGGCCTGCTGGGCCTACATCGAGCCGGGCAGTCCTCCGCGGGTGGCGCCAGTCGGCTGCTGCGAACCGCGGACGGCTGGTGCGCGCTGACGCTCAGCCGCCCCGACGATATCGCGGCCGTTCCGGCCATCCTGGAAACCGCCTCCTCCGACGAACCGTGGACCGCGCTCGCGGCCGCCGCACCACAGCGAACCGCGGCGGCACTGGTCGAACGCGCCCAGTTGCTCGGAGTTCCCGCTGCCGTGCTTCCGCCGCATCCGACCGGCGAAATACCTTGGCGCACACAATATCTTGCGCCACCCCAGCCGGACGCCGCACTGGCCGGGGCGCTCGTGGTCGACCTGTCCTCGATGTGGGCGGGTCCACTGTGCACCCACCTGCTCGGCCGGGCGGGCGCCCGGGTGATCAAGGTGGAGAGCGCGCATCGTCCCGATGGCGCCCGCCGCGGCGACGGTCGCTTCTTCGACTGGCTGCATCGAGGTCAGGAATCCGTGACGCTCGACGTGCACTCCGCCGCCGGGCGCGCCGAGCTGCGCGAACTCCTAGTGGCCGCCGACGTGGTCGTCGAGGCCTCCCGCCCGCGGGCACTGGCCCAGCTCGCCCTCGCGCCGGACATGCTCGAGCACCGCGCGGGGCAGATCTGGCTGAGCATCACTGGATACGGCCGGGACGAGCCGATGCGCGTCGCCTTCGGCGATGACGCGGCCGTCGCGGGCGGATTGGTCGGCTGGGACGGCAACGAGCCGGTCTTCTGCGCCGACGCGATCGCGGATCCGCTCACCGGCGTGTGCGCGGCGCTCGCCGTCACCGCCGCGATCATCGGCGGCGGCGGTCTGTTGCTGGACGTTTCCATGCGGGCGGTCGCTGCCGCGTTCGCCGCGGCACCGACGGTGTCGCACGGACCGCACCCGGTGCGCCGCACGGGCACACAGTGGATCGTCGAGTGCCCGCACCGAGGGGATCGCCAGCCGGTCCTGCCCCCACAGGTTCCGAACGGTGTGGGCTGAGGCACACTTCGAGGCCGAAGCTCGGCGAACCTGCCATATAGTACAATAGGTGTACTTATTGAGCCAATAACGCGACGCCGGTAGCGGAGCGGCAACCGCCTCGAGCCCAGCCGCCCGACCGAAGCTCGCCGAACCATTTACGACGCACCGAATGTGAGGACCTTCCGATGGCCTTCGTAGTAACTCAGAGATGCTGCAATGACGCGAGCTGCCTCTCGGAATGTCCGGTGGACTGCATCCGGCCCAGGCCCGAGGATCCCGACTTCACGACGGCCGAAATGCTCTACATCGACCCGCAGACCTGTATCGACTGTGGAGCCTGTGCCGATGCGTGCCCCGTCGAGGCGATCTACTCCGAAGAAGAGCTGCCCAGCGGCCTCGAGCGTTTCACCGAGATCAATGCCGCCTATTTCCAACGACATCCGCTCGATGCCAAGCTGATCCAGCCATCGCCGCCCGGTCGGGTGGCCAAGGAGCTCGGCACACTGCGCGTCGCCATCGTCGGGGCCGGTCCCGCGGCGGCGTATGCCGCCGAAGAGCTGATCCGCCGCGCCGATGTCGAAGTGGAGATGATCGACCGATTGCCGACGCCGCACGGACTCGTCCGGGCGGGCGTGGCACCGGATCATACCGGCACGAAGACCATCACCACGATGTTCGAGACCCCGGCCCGGCGAGATAACTTCCAATACCTGCTCAATGTCGAGGTCGGCAAGCACATTTCCCACGACGAGCTGATGCGCCACCACCACGCGGTGATCTACGCGGTGGGCGCCTCGAAGGATCGCAACCTCGACATCCCGGGCGAAGCACTGCCGGGCAGTTGTTCGGCCACCGAGTTCGTCGGCTGGTACAACGGGCATCCGGAGTATGCGGATCGCGAATACGATCTTTCCGGCGAACGCGCGGTGATCGTCGGCAACGGCAACGTCGCACTCGACATCGCCCGAGTCCTGACGATGAATCCGGACGATCTGGCGCGGACCGATATCGCCGATCATGCGCTGGAGGCGCTGCGTAACAGCACAATTCGTGAAGTCGTCCTGCTGGGGCGACGCGGGCCCGCCCAGGCGGCTTACACGTCGCCGGAATTCATGGCCCTGCGCAACCTGGCGAACGTCGAGGTGATCATCGACGAATCCGAGCTGAAACTCGATGCCGCCAGCCAGGCGATGCTGGACGATCCGGCAACCGAGCCGTCGACGATCCTCAAGGTCGAGCTGGCTCGTGAGTATGCGCGGCAACCACAGGATCTCACTCGCAAGCGGATCGTGTTCCGATACCTGGTCTCGCCGGTCGAAGCGCTCGGCGCCGACAGCGTCACCGGGTTGACAGTCGTGCACAACGAACTCCTGGAGTCGCAGGGCGCGTTCACCGCACGACCGACGGACCGCACCGAGACGATACCCACATCGCTGCTGCTGCGGTCGGTCGGTTATCGCGGACAGCCTGTCCCCGATCTGCCGTTCGACGAAGCGAAGTATGTCGTTCCGAACGACCGCGGCCGAGTGATCGACGCGGACAGCAACCCGATGACCGGCGTCTACGTGACCGGGTGGATCAAACGCGGCCCCCGCGGCGTGATCGGCACAAATAAGACGTGCGCACAAGAAACGGTCACCAATCTGCTCGACCACTTCGTGGCCGGAGACCTCACCGCCCCCGAACACGACCGGCAGGCACTGCGGCAATTGCTCGCCGAACGCCAGCCCGATCTGATCGATAGGGCGGGCTGGCGCGCGATCGACACGGCCGAACGGGAACGCGGAAAGCAACAGCAGCGGCCCCGGGTCAAGTTCATCTCCATCGACGAGATGATCGCCGTGTCGAAGCGGGGCTGAAATACCCGCTACATGGCGGGGAGGTCGGACCGTCGGAGGGTCACCCGATAGGTGTAGTGCTCGGGTAGGAAATGGCTGACCGACAGTTCGACCACCTCGCCGGCCGCGTCGGAATAGAGCCGGTCGACGCGCAACATCGGATGTCCGGGCGGGCAGCCCAATTCACCCGCGATCTCCGACGAAGCGAGCGCGACGGTAATCGATTGCGCGGCCTCTACGATCGGACTGGTCAGGTACGGCTCCAGCAACCCGATGACCGTGTACGTGCTCGACCCCCCGGCCGCCAGTTCCGGAGCGTCGGCAACGAACCGCGCTATCCGCTCCGGAAGGTGCACCTTCGTGTGCACGAACGGGACACCCTCGTGCACACGCACGAAACCGACGGTGTAGACGACGTCGGTACCGAGGCGGAGCCTGCTCGCCGCCTCGATGTCGACGTGCCGGTGCAGCGCCGAGCGCACCTGCATGGTCGTATCCGAGGACAGCTCCATCAGGTCCTCGATCGATCCGAACTGCCGCAGATACCGCCGCCCGGTTCCGGTGGCGAAGGTGCCGCGTCCGGCCACCCGGAACACGATCCCCTCGGCAACCAGGTCCTGGAAGGCGCGGCGCACGGTATGGCGGCTGACCCGATGTTGTTCGGACAACTCCAGTTCGGTCGGCAGCTGCACGCCGTTGTTGTACCGCCCCGCGGCGATATCCGCGCGCAGGCTCCGCGCCACCATCCGGTACGCCGGTCCGGATTCCTGGTTGTCCAGCCTCATGAGAGACAGATCCTACGTATCGGGGCCGGCTCAGATGCCGCCGCGGGAGACCAGTTGACCGGCGATGACATTGCGCTGGATCTCGTTGGTGCCCTCGCCGACGATCATCAGGGGCGCATCCCGGAAATACCGCTCCACGTCGTACTCCGTCGAATAGCCGTAGCCGCCGTGGATACGCACGGCGTTGAGCGCGATCTCCATGGCCACCTCGGAGGCGAACAGCTTGGCCATTCCGGCTTCCATATCGCACCGTTCGCCGCTGTCGTACTGTTCGGCCGCGTGGCGGGTGAGCTGGCGGGCCGCGGTCAGCTTCGTCGCCATATCGGCCAGATAGTTGCCGATCGCCTGATGCTTCCAGATCGGCTTGCCGAAACTCTCTCGTTGCTGCGCGTAGGCCAGCGAGTCTTCCAGGGCGGCCGCCGCGACGCCGAGCGCGCGCGAGGCCACCTGGATCCGCCCGGTCTCCAGGCCCTTCATCATCTGCGAAAAGCCCTTGCCCGCAACGCCGCCGAGGATCGCGGAGGCGGGCACCCGGTAGTTGTCGAACGAGAGTTCGCAACTCTCCACGCCCTTGTAGCCGAGCTTGGGCAGATCGCGCGATACCGTCAGCCCGGGACCGTGTTCGACCAGGACGATCGAGATCCCGGCATGCCGGGGCGTCGCGGCCGGATCGGTCTTGCACAGCAGCGCGATCAGCGAGGACCGGCGCGCATTGCTGATCCAGGTCTTGGCGCCGGTGATAACGAGGTGATCGCCGTCGGGCTTGGCCTGCGTCGCCATGGCCTGCAGATCCGAACCGCCGCCCGGCTCGGTCAATGCCATCGTCGCGCGGACCTCACCGGTGGCCATCCGGGGCAGATAGGTCTGCTTCTGCTCCTCGGTGCCGAACATCGTGAGCAGCTTCGCGACGACGGTGTGACCCCCCATCGCGCCGGCCAGGCTCATCCAGCCGCGCGACAACTCCTCGGTGACCTGGACATAGCAGGGCATCGACACCGGAGCTCCGCCGTACTCCTCGGGAACCGCCAGCCCGTAGATGCCGATCTGCTTCATCTGCTCGATCCACTCTTCCGGGTACCGGTTCGCGTGCTCGAACTCCTGCACCCTGGGCTTGACCTCCCGGTCGATGAAGGCACGGACCGTCTCGACCAGCAAGACCTCCTCGGCACTCAACCCATAACTCACGTCGACTCCTTCAGCCCGCAACATTTGTTCGCCATTTTCATCAAAGATACGTTCAATTGGCAAGCGTACGCCTTGACAGCGCCCGTATCGACGGCCACCATGGGGTTCGTTCCAGCGAGAACTACCGGGATACAGTCAAACTCTCCCTACACACCTACGGTTCCGTCGATGCAATAAATGACCGTACATTTCATTCTCCAGCCGAGGAGTTCCGCCATGCGCGCACTGCAGGCACCGACGCGACGACGCGCGGTGCTCATCGTTCCCGGATCCGAGGAACGCAAGATCACCAAGGCGCTCGCCGCCGGCGCCGACGAGGTGGTGATCGACCTCGAGGATGCGGTCGCGGTCGACTCCAAAGCCCAGGCTCGCGCGCTGGTGGTACGCATCCTGGGTGACCTCGCCCGCGATCCGGCGCGATCGATCGCGGTCCGCGTCAATGGGCTCGCCACCGAGTGGGCGGCCGATGACCTGGCGGCACTGGCGCAGGTGCAGGTGCTCGACAGTGTGGTGCTCCCGAAGGCCGGGGATCCGGCGGATCTCGAACGCGCGCACGCACTGCTGGGTAGCCATCCGGCCACGCTGCAGGCGCTCATCGAAACCCCGCGCGGCGTTCAGGCCATCGACGATATCTGCCGGACGATCGCGCCCCTGACCGCGGTCGTCATCGGATACGCCGACCTCGGCGCCGCCCTCGGTCGCGGCGCGGATCTGCCTCCGCAGCGCTGGGCGGCCATCCAAGATCGGGTCCTGCTGGCCGCCAGGGCATCCGGCGTGGCGGCGATCGACGGGCCGCATCTCGGCATCGCCGACGATGAGGACTTCCGGTATCGCGTCCGGTGGGCGCGCGAATCCGGTTTCGACGGCAAGTGGGTCCTGCATCCGGGTCAGATCAGCACGGCGACAACGGAATTCACCCCCAGCCCGGAGGCCGTCGAGGAGGCTCGCAGCATCCTGGCCGCCCTCGACGAGGCGGCCCGGCTCGGCGCCGGCGTGGCCAGGATCGGCGATCGTATGCTGGACGAGGCCGTCGCGGTCGCCGCACGACAAGTACTCGCACGAATCGCAGGAGAACAGTCGTGACCACACCCGGCCAAGGGCCCTACTTCGACGACCTCGCGGTGGGACAGGTCTTCGACGACGCGCCCTCGATCACCCTCACCGACGGCCTCGCCGCGGCGCACCAGGCGATCACCGGTGACCGCCTGCGGCTTGGGCTGGACCGGCACCTGTCCGCCGCCGTCACCGGCACGGCCCTCGTGCATCCGGCCCTGGTCTGGGATGTGGCAATCGGCCAGTCCACCCTCGTGACCCGCCGGGTGAAAGCGAATCTGTTCTACCGCGGGCTTCGCTTCCACCGGTTTCCGGGTATCGGCGACACCCTGCGAACCCGGACCGAAGTCGTTGGACTGCGGCAGAATTCGCCGAAGCCCGGGCGCCGGCCCACCGGATTGGCCGCGCTCAGGATCACCTGCACCGACCACCTCCAGCACACGGTCCTCGATTTCCACCGCTGCGCGATGCTGCCGCGCAGCGAGCATCCGCCCGAATCCTGGGTTGCACCGCAGGACGATCTGTCCACCATCGGTGTCGGCCACCACCGGGAGTGGACCACACCGCAGGGATGGGATCTGGATGCGTTCCGCACGCAGGCGCCCGGTACGCACTTCGACCCGGCCTTGGCCGGGCAGATCTTCCACTCCAGTGGCGACGTCGTCTCGAATGCGCCCGAACTCGCCCGGCTGAGCCTGAATATCGCTGCGACACACCATGATTACCGAGTCGGCGAACAGGGACGGCTGGTGTACGGCGGCCACGCCATCGGCATTGCGCTCGCGCAGGCCACCCGCGCGCTGCCCAACCTCGTCACCGTGCTGGGCTGGGAATCGTGCGATCACACCGGGCCCGTACACGAGGGCGACACCCTGTCCAGTCAGCTCACGGTGCAGGACGCGGTGGCGCTTGGCGACGCGGGCGGCCTGCTGCACCTGCGGTCGCTGGTTGTCGCGCACAGCACCGCGGCGCCCGATCGGCCCGTCCTGGACTGGCGGTTCACCGCGCTGCTGGCGTGATGGATCGGCCGCCCTCGACGCGGGCAGGCACCTCTTGCGCGGTCTCGGGGGTCTTGGTGTTGCGGCTCAGGAGTAGGGCAGCCGCGGCGGCCAGGCACAGGGCGACGATTCCCGTCCAGGCCGCCGCAGTGTAGCCGTTTTCGGTGGGGTGCGTGGCGTTCGCCGAGGTGTTGGCGACCAGCAGGGTGGCGCTCAGGGCGCTACCGACGGAGTATCCGACGTATCGAAGGACCTGATAGAAACTGTTGGCGCTCCCCGTTTCGTGGGGCGGGGCTCCTCGGTGTATCTGGGCCGGGTTGATGGCGAAAACAGCACCTACACCGAAGCCCGCGAGTGCCATGGTCACCAGCAGCGGCACGAGGTGGGCGCGAGTGGTCAGGAACAACACCATCGAAACGATGAGAACAACGCTACTGGCCGCGACAAGCGTTTCCAGTGAGAATCGGCGCATGGCCCGGACGGCCAACCGGCTCGCGAGAAAACTCCCGAGCGAGTAGGGCACGAGCATCAGACCGGCGAGCGCGGCGGAATAACCGTATCCGTAACCTGCGGCGGCCGGGGTTTGCACGTAACGGACGACCAGCGAGAGCAGGGGGTAAATTCCCGCTCCCACCAGGACAACCATGACATTCGCCGCCAGTACCGAGGGGTGCCGGAGCAGTCGGACGTTCACCAACGGCGCCTGATTGCGCAGTTCCCACCATGCCCATACGCCTGTCGCGACAACGGCGATCACGACGGCGGCAAGCAGCGCAGGTGATGTCCAACCCCATTCGGATCCTTCCGAACATGCCAACAGCAGGGCCACGATCGCCACGCCCAACAGTGCGGCGCCGCCGATATCCAGTCGGCGAGGTTCGCGGGCGGGATTGGGCGGGAGCGCCCAAGCGGCAACGCCGACGGTGATGACAGTCAATGCGGCACCGAACCAGAACGCGGCACGCAGCCCGCCGTATTCGGTGAGCACTCCCGCGACGGGATAACCGATTCCCAGTCCTGCCGCAGTGGTGACACCGATCAGAGCGATCCCCGACGACCGCTTTCGTTCGGGCAGTCCGTCGCGCGCAGCGGTGATCGCCAGCGGAACCAGTCCGAGCCCCACGCCCTGCAGGGCGCGACCGATCAGCAGCCAGTCGAAGCCCAGCGGAAGCGCCGAAAGCACGCAACCCATCGCGACGATCGCCAACGCGCTGACAATGACTTCTCGCCGACGTCGGCCGTCGCCGAGGCGACCCAGCACGGGCGCCGACACTGCTCCGACGATCAGCGAAATGGTCAGCGCCCATTGCGATGTCGACAGGGATACATGCATATCGGACATGATCGTCGGCAACAGCGGCGCTCCCAGACTGCCGACCGCCGTAGAGACCACACCCAGCAGCACCAGGGCAGGCAGCAGTGCCGATTGCCGAACCGTCATCTTTGATCGAGACATCACTTTCACCCTTACGTGGCCGACCATCAACCCTTATCTAATATACAACCGTGTAATAGTTTGTGGCTGTGAGGCGCCTCTCGTACCCTGGCTGATATGGCACGTGGGGCAGGACGCGACCGAGGACCCGACCCACGGTCGCTGCGCAGTCAGGCGGCCTTATCGCGCGCGATCCTGACATTGGCGGCGCAGCAGCCGATCACCGAGGTGACGATCACGGCGTTGTGCCAGGAGGCCGCAGTGACGCGGCGAACCTTCTACAACCACGCCGGGTCGCCGGTGGAGTTACTCGAGCAGGTGCTGACCGCAGAACTGGACCAGATCGGTGCGCAGATGCGGGCCGAGACCGCAGCACCCGATGTCGATCTTTCCCTTGCGGTGCGGCACAGTCTCGGGGCCATCATCGAACACGTCCACCGCAATCGGTCCATCTACCGGGACGCCGCCACCGGCCGCATACATCCAGACCTCTATGCGATGCTCAGCGACCACTTCCTGCACGCGGTGCGCCACTCCATCGTGACATCGGTGCGACAGATACCCGACATCGACGGGGTTCGCGTGGGATCGGCAAACTACCAGGCCGCGGTAGACGTGCACGCGTCCTACATCGCCCATGGGTATGCCGGCGTCATCGAGGCGGCACTCGACAACCCTACGGTCACTACCGATTTCGTTCTCGATATCGTCGTGGCGGCATTGCCCGGCTGGATGCTCGACAGCCCGAAGCCGACGCTCGCTGCGGACTGATCAGCCGCCCTATATCGTGATGCCCCGACGATCATGGCATAATTATTTATATGATTCATCTGTTAGCTGTCGCCGACACGGATGAGCAGCAGAACCTGATCGAGGCGATCAGCCAGCTGCTCACGCGGCACTGGGGCCCCGGTGCCGCGCATAAACTCATCCAGGACCCGGCCCACGTCAGCGAGCTGCCGCTGTGGTCGGAGCTCGCCGAGATGGGCGTCGCGGGTCTGCCGATCCCCGAATCTCGCGGCGGATCCGGCGGCAGCTGGGCAGACCTCACGGTGGCCGCCGAGGCACTCGGCAGTGTCGCCGCGCCCACGCCCGTCATCACGGCGGCCGGTGCACTCGGGGCGTTGAGCTCGCCGCGCGTGCAGGCGGGCGAGCTCCTGTCGCAGGTGGCATCCGGTCAGCAGGTGGCGACCGTCGCGTGGACCGAACAGACCGGAATGCCCGGCGCCACCGGCCAATTCGAGGCCACTCCCGGTGACGGCGCACGCGAGGTGCTGATATCGGGTGCGGCGAGTCTGATACTGACCCCCGAAGCGGACGTTATCGTGCTGCTCGCCGAAGGCGCGGCGGGGCCGGTACTGGTCGCGGTCGCGACCGGCACCGATACGGTGCGAATCCAGCGAACCCGGAGCCTCGATCTGCTCCGGCCGATCGGCGCGCTCACCGTAAACCGGGCGGTGGGCACCGTGCTCGCCACCGGCGACGATGCGGTGGCGGCCGTTCAGCGCAGTCTCGTCACTGCAGGGCTTGCCCTGGCGAGCGAGCTGACCGGCGTCGCGAGCCACTGCCTGTGGGCCGCCGTCGATTACGCCGCGAAACGCGAGCAGTTCGGCAAGCCGATCGGCTCGTTCCAGGCCGTCAAACATAAGTGCGCCGATATGCTGGCCCACGTCGAGCTGGCCAGGGCCACGGCCCGCGAGGTTGCCGCCCTGCTCGATTCGGCGGCACCGGCCGCCGCGCTCCATCAGGCGGTAGCGCTGGCCCTGCTCGAATCCGTCACGGCCGCACAGCATGTCACCGCGGGCTACATCCAGGTGCTCGCCGGAGTCGGCTTCACCTGGGAGCACGAGGCGCACCTCTACTACCGTCGGGCCGCCGCCGCCGCGCCACTGTTCGGGGGTCCGTCGGCCCACCGGGAACGACTGGACCCGACCCGCCACGGCGCATCCACAACTGTTGCCGCCGAGACGGACCCGGACAGCCCCGCCGCCGAACTCACCGAAACAGTCCGTGCATTATTGCCATTACACCGGGCGCAGTGGGAGGACGACGAATCGTTCCCCGCACGCTTGTCCTGGCAGCAGCGGCTGCACGAAGCGGGCTGGATGGCCCCGCACTGGCCGGAACAGTTCGGCGGACGGGGACTCTCGATCGTCGATCAGGTCGCCTGCGATCAGGTCCTGGCCGGACTGCGCGCACCACTGATGGCCGGCATCCTCGGGGTGAACAACGTCGCCCCGACCCTGATGCACTACGGCACTCCGGAACAGCAGCAGCATCTGGCCGCCATCCAGGCCGGCACCGAGGTGTGGTGTCAGGGCTTCTCCGAGCCGGGTTCGGGCAGCGATCTGGCCAGCCTGCGCACGCGCGCGGTGCTCGATGGCGACGACTTCGTCATCAACGGCCAGAAGGTCTGGACGTCGGAGGGAATGCAGGGCACGCACTGCCTGCTACTGGTCCGCACCGATCCGCAGGCGTCCCCGCACAAGGGGATTTCCGCTCTGCTCGTCCCGCTGGACACACCCGGTATCACTCGCCGCCCGATCACCCAGATCACCGGCGAGGGCGGATTCGCCGAGATCTTCTTCGACGACGTCCGGGTGCCGCGCGGCGCATTACTCGGACCGCTGCACCAGGGCTGGCAGGTCACCATGACGACGCTCGGATTCGAGCGCGCGGGGGTAATCATCCTGGCCGGCCGGCTCGAGCAGACCGTACTCGATCTGGTTGCCACCGTGCGGGCCCACGACCTCGACGCACATGCCCGCGCCGAACTCACCGACCGGCTGAGCGAGGCGCGCGCGGCCGGCCTGCTCGGCAAACGCGCACTGGGCCGGATCGCGGCCGGCGGAGCGCCCGGAGCCGAACATTCGGCGATCAAGCTGGTCTGGAGCACGACCATGCAGGCGATCGGCGACACCCATCTGCGCGTCCTGGGCCTGGCCGGCATCGCCGAGGCGACCGGTGCGGCCGCGCAGCACGACTACCTGAACTCCCGGTCGGCGACGATCGCGGGCGGCACCACCGAGATCATGCGCAACATCCTCGCCGAGCGAGTGCTCGGCATGCCGAAATAGCTTCGAGCACAACCAAATACCAGCAGGAGATGGACAGTGTCTGATCGGTTGCGAGTCGGGATCGTCGGCGTCGGGTGGGGCGGGCTGGTGCAGGTGCCCGCCTTCCGCGCGGTCCCCGAATTCGAGGTCGTCGCGTTGTGTGCCCGCACCGCCACCAGCGTCGAGAAGGCCGGGCACCGTACCGGGATAACGGATCTGAGCACCGACTGGCCCGCCTTCGTGCGGCGTCCCGACCTCGATGTCATCTCGATCGTGACACCGACCGTCGCCCACCACGATCAGGTCCTGGCCGCCCTCGACGCGGGTAAGCATGTGCTGTGCGAGAAGCCGCAGGCGCTCACCGACGACGACGCGCGCGCTATGCTCGCCCGCGCGCAGGATAAGGGTCTCGCCCATGCGGTGTGCTTCGAGGACCGCTGGTCACCGGAAAAATACGCCGCGCACGAGCTGGTCGCCGACGGGTATCTCGGCACGCCGTATTCGGCGCGGGTCAGCGCCAGGGTCGACTATTGGCATCCGACGCATCCGCTGCAGTCGGAGTGGATGTACCGCGGCGCCGACGGCGGCGGCTATCTGCTCGGGCTCGGCGCGCATGACATGGACTACCTGTGCTGGCTGTTCGGCGAGCCGAGCGCGGTATGCGCCGACGTCCGGACCACGGTGCCGACCCGCAAACGTCCGGACGGCACCGTTCTCGAGGTCGACGCGGACGACACGGCCTCGCTGCTGATCCGCTTCGAATCCGGGGTCGTGGCAACGCAATCCCTGACCGCCATGGGCCTGCACGCGGGGGCGGCCTACCACCTCGATATCACCGCAAGCGCCGGTGCACTGTCGATAACGGGCACACTGTTCGAGCGCACACTCCAGGCAGGCACTATCGACGATCCCGGACTGACCCCGGTGGCCGGCTCATCCCGAATACCCCGCTCCGGCGCCCTCGGCTTCGACGGCGGAGCACGCAACGGCGCCGCACGCCAGCTGGCACTGCTGCTCGAAGACTGGCTTCCGGCATTCGACGGCAAGCCGACTCCCGGCGTACCGAACCTCGCAGACGGTCTCCGGGTCCAACGTATCGTCACCGCCGCACGACAGAGTTCGGCGGGACAAGGCTGGGTCGAATTGTCACCACGGCTCGACGGATAAGACAACCGCCCGAACGACGTTAGGCGAGGTAGGGGAACGCAGGTACGGGAATTTCTGCGGAGACTCCACCAAACCGACTACACCATCGACCGCGCCGAGCATCCGGAAACCATCCACGACAACATCTTTCGACTCGCCGAAATCAACGGCACCCCCATCTCGCCACCGCCAGGTTCGCGTGAACCCGTTGGCGGCTGCGCTTCGTCACCCGACACTGTGCGCATCTACTGCCATGCGCAAGTGGCAGCGTCCCAATGCATATCGGTGACGGCCCCTACGATAGCCGGGTCGGCGAATGCGACGACGGCGGCGAGAAGTTCAGCGAAGTCGGCGGGGGTCTCGGCCAGACTTTGCTTGCGCCGCCAGACGGCCCAGCGGTTCTGAGCCAACACCCTTGAGAACGAACTTTTCGGCATGCTCAGATACGGTCAGGCGCGCCAGCATTCCTTCGAGTGCGAAGAACTGCACGTACTCGTCGGTCGGGCGGTCGTCGCGGCGGGCGAGGTTCTGAAGGTCGAGATAGGCACGCCCGGCCACGGTGGCGCGGGTTGGAATGTTGCCGCTCACAAGAGGATCTCCAGCGTCTGTCGGATTGCGCGTTCTGTCGTGGGGAAGTGCGCCGCGATGGTCAACAGGGCGGCCGGTTGGCTTCCGCGCTGCTTCAGCCAGCGACGTAGGGCGATAACGCCGAGTTCGGGCCCCTCCCAGCGACTCAGCCGATAGGCATCGACGATGCTGCGTTCTGGACCGTAGATCCAGATTGAGGTTTCGTCGTCGACACTCGTTGCCGTCCTGCCGATCTCGAACGTCTCCGGGGCGAACAGGTGCCAGGTGACCGGTGCGCGGATCTTGGGGCGAGTACTGCCACGCGGGATAGCGATGTCGATAGAACCGGGAATAAGATCAGTCAGCCCGTGTCTGGCTAGCGCGCTTGTGAGGCATATGGTGCCCCGCGGCGCCCGATGGGCGATTTCCAATAGGTTCCAGTCGGCGGGATCTGCGTCGCTGCGTCGGTAGAGACCTCGGCCGATCTGCTCGATCCGACCGTGCTCCTGCAGTCGGCCAAGAGTCCAGCGCGAAATGCCGGCCGAGCGAGCATCCGTGAAGGTGAAGGTAGCTGGAAGCCGCGTCAGCGCGATGGACTCCTCTCGTTCGATGCGATCGATCATGACTAAATCGTACACATGAACAGCTCTGATGTGTACGATTTGGTCGTTGATAGTGATGTATGGAGGTCGACCCGGTCAGATCGAAGAAGATCGGCGTCGTGCTCGACCCTAGCGAGGTCGAGCACGTACGCACCCGCACCCTCGACTTCGGGATCGAGCACACCTTCACTTCCCGCATCGCATTCGAGATCGAGGACGTAGATTTGGGCCATCCGGCAGCGTCCAAAGCCCTGTCCGTGAGCGCACGGGACCGGGCGGGCCGCGGTTACGGTTGGCCGGGCAGCAGACGCACGAACAGCGCCTCGGCCTCCGCGCACAACTCACCGTCATCCAGCAGTCGACCCGAGATGAAGATTTTGCGACCCTCGACCCGGTCGATCGACACCTCCACGCGCAGTGGACGATTGATCGGCGTAATCCGGCGATAGTCCACCTTCAGATAGGCGGTGCGCGAACCGGGTTGGGCCTTCATCCCGACGAATATGCCCAGCAGCTGGGTAGCTGGGAAACCATCGGCGGCGCTTACCGGCTCGGTGTGATCAGCCGGTCGGCGATCAGGGAGATGTCGGTACGGAAATCGTCGATGCTTCGGCTGGCCGGCTCGATGGTGATCCAGGTGACCCCGGTATCGGCGTACTCGGCGAGTAGCGGCTCCACCGCATCGCAGAACGCGGTGCTGTCGCCGCTGCGAAGCAGACTCGCCTCGAACGGTACGAAAGATACGTCCAGTGCGGGCTTTTCGAGTTCAGCCCGTCGCGTATTCTGCTCGGCGATCATCGTGCGCAGCGTGCCGATATCCTCCAGCGGCAGCGACCGGGTGATCCTGGCCATTTCCGCGGACTGGCCCATCGGCAGCCAGCCGTCGCCGAGTTCGACCGCACGCCGTCGCGCGGCCGCGCTGTTGCCGCCGATCCAGATCGGCGGGCCGCCCGGCTGTACCGGTGCGGGCAGCGAAATATGGCCGGGCACAACGAATTCCGGACCGTCATGGTCGGCCCCTGCCCATGTTGCCCGCATGGCGCCGATGGCTTCATCGAGCAGGGTGCCCCGGCGCGCGAAATCCGCGCCCAGGGCCTCGAATTCGGACTTCAGGTAGCCGGCCGCCAGGCCCAGCGTGAGCCGGCCGCCGGACATCAGGTCCAGGCTCGCCGCCGATTTCGCGCCCAGATAGGGGCTGCGGTATCCGGCGACCATCACGTAGGTGATCAGGCGCAGCCGCCGGGTGGCCTGCGCCGCGATGCTCAGCGAGACGAACGGATCGAAGGCGTGATGGCCGCCGTTGGCGAGCCATTTCTTATCGGGATACGGGTGCTCGCTCACGGAGAAGCCGTCGAATCCGGCGTCCTCCACGAACTTCGCCGCGGCGCCGAAATCGGAGTCGCCGATCCAGCGCGGGTAGTGCTTGACCGCCCGCATGGGGAACATCAGGTTGAACTTCAGGTTCACAGCGTTCGCTTTCACTCGAGCAATTTCCGGGCGACGACGACCCGCTGGACCTCGGTCGCCCCCTCCCCCAGGCGCTTGACCCGCAGGTCCCGGAACCACCGCTCCAGCGGCAGCTCGTCGGCCAGGCCGAGCGCTCCGTGAATCTGGATGCACCGGTCGACGACGCGGAAGGCGGCCTCGGTGCCGTACAGCTTCGCGATCGACGCATCGACCTTGACGTCCTTGCCGAGATCGGCGTTCCAGGCGGCCTGGTACATCAGCAGCCGCGCGGCACGCAGTTCGACCTCGCTGTCGACGAGCATCCACTGGACGCCCTGCTTATCGGCGAGCTTGCCGCCGAACACATCTCGGTCCTTCGCCCACCGGCAGGCCATCTCCAGCGCGGTCTGGGCGATGCCGATCGGGCCGGCCGGATAGATGATGCGGCCGTGGATCAGGAAGTCGCTGGCGAGGGCGAACCCCTTGCCCTCCTGGCCGATCATGTTCCCGGCCGGGATGCGCACATTGTCGAAATGCAGCTCGAACGGCGAGAACGAGGCCATCACACCGATCCGGTGAAACGATAGGCCCGGGGTGTCCTTCTCGACGATGAAACAGGAAATGCCGGCGCGACCCTCCCCGGTGCGCGCGTAGACGACACCCCAGTCGGCGCTATCGGCGTGGCTGGTCCACATCTTCGCGCCGTTGAGTACGTAGTGGTCGCCCTCACGGACGGCCTTCAGCTTGATCGCACGGGCCGGGTCCGATCCGCCCGATGCCTCGCTGATCGCGGTGTAGGCCTTGGTGCCGGTGCCGTCGATGATCGGCTGCGCATACTTGGCGAACTGCTCGGGTGTCGCGGAGAACATCACGTTCGGCGGGTTGCCGCCGAACGCGCCGAGCGCCGGGAAGAACGCGCCCATCCGGCATTTGGCCGCTTCCTCGGCCACTACCACCTGGCCGAGCACGCTGAGCCCGGCGCCGCCGAACTGTTCGGGTGTCTGCAGCGCCCACAGCCCCAGCCGACGAGCCTTGTCCTGCAAGGCAATCCGCTGCTCGGGCGGCAGACCGGCGGTGTCGTGCGGCAGCCGCTGCTCGAGCGGATGTACCTCGGTCTCCATGAACCGCCGCACGGTATCGCGCAGCAATCGGAACTCTTCCGGCAGCTCCCAGGCGCCCGTCAGCCCGCGGTCGTCGAGGTCAGTGGCGGGTGCGGTCATCGGAGACTCAGCCCCGTGCCGCGACACGGTATGAGCGCGCGCTCTCCAGCTGCGGAACATGGTTGGTCTCGTACTGCTCGATCCACTCGGCCGGCAGCTTGCCCCAGGCCTCACCGATCCGGAGCCGCTCGCCGGCGTTGAGAATCTCCGCCGCGACCACGTCGCCGACGAATATGGTGCTCTCCTCGACATCCAGGGTGCCCATCACCCTGGCCTCGACGTAGCTGTGCGCATCGAGCAGAATCGGCGCCCCGGTCACACCGGTCTTGGTGCGCAGCTTCGAGAGCTTGTCACCGTCGCGGCCCGAGCTGCCGCCCAGCGTCATCAGAATCTCGAGCGACGTGTCCAGCTGTTCCGGGGCGGCGCTGAGCAGATGCATCACGAAAACACCGGAGTTGAGCACCATATCGTGGGTCTTGTTGTACTTGGTGAGGCTCACCGTGGCGCGGGGCAGCTCCGGCACGATGCTCATGGCGCCCGCGGACAGGCTCATGAGACCGTTGGCGAAGCCGCCGTCGATCGTGGTGACCGCCACCGGAAACGGGCGCAGGCCACCGAGGACCTTATTCGCCGCATCGAAGTCGATTGTCATGTCGTGATTTCCTTTCGGGAGGTATGTCTACCCGCGCGCCGGTATCGATGAGTTCAGGTAGTCGAGCAGGTTCGCGGTGAAGATGTCGTTGTCGTCGCCGGCGACCATGTGGCCGACGTCGCGGACATCGATCACCTGGGATTGCGGAATCAGCTCTCGCATCTCGGCGACCCCTTCGTCGGAGACGACGTCGGACAGTTGGCCGCGCACGAGCAGGACCGGGCAGGTGATCTGCCGCGCCGCCCGCCTGGACCGCTCGTAGATCTCCGGGCTGACCGGTAGCTCATCGTCATCGGCCGCGCGCATCATCGCGGGATCCCAGTGCCAGTGCCAGCGGCCGTCGCGAAGGCGCAGGTTCTTCTTCAGTCCGTTCACCCCGGGCGGCCGCTTGCGGTGCGGGTTGTAGGCCGCGATCCGCTCCGAGGCTTCCTCGAGCGAGGCGAACCCGTTCGGCGCGCTCATCATGAAGTCACGAACCCGGAGGCCACCGGCGACCTCGACCCGCACGGCGATATCGACCAGGACCAGAGCATCGGCCACGCCCTGGTCCTCACCGGCCGCGACCAGCGAGACCTTCCCGCCGAGTGAGGCGCCGACCAGCGCGACCGGCCGTCCCGGATACTCGCTTCTGACATAGGAGACCACTGCACGTACGTCGTCGACGTGGGCGGACAGGCTGTAGTCCCCGGCCGGATGCCAGTCACTGTCACCGTGCCCGCGCAGGTCGATCGCGTAAGAGATCCAACCGGCTTCGGCCAGGCGCACCCCGGTCCGGTGCCACGAATACCGCGTCTGGCCACCACCATGCAGCAGCAACACCACGCCACGGCCCGGTACCTCCGGGCCGCCGGTCCACCGGTCCGCCGTGAGGCGCACGCCGGCGCCCGGCAAGCTCTGCGTCGTATGCTGCATTGCGACCGACCCTTTCCATGCCATCAGGTGAAATTACTTCGCGGGCGGCACTTCGATGAGCACGGCGCCGGCCTGTCCGCCGCCCGCACACATGGCCGCCACGCCATAGCCGCCGCCGCGTCGGCGCAGCTCGTGCAGCAGAGTGACGATCATCCGCGCGCCCGACGCCGCGACCGGATGGCCGAGGCTGCAACCGCTTCCCGCCGTGTTGACAATGTCGTCATCAATGCCGAGCACCTTGCACGCTGCCACCGGCACGGACGCGAATGCCTCGTTGATCTCCCAGAGCGCGACATCGGAGATCGAGATCCCGCCCCGCTCCAGCACTTTCGGGATGACATCCAGCACCGCGAGTCCCGTATGCGCCGGATCGATCGCGGTCGACGCCCAGGCCTTGACCGTCGCCAGCGCCTCGAGGCCCTGTTCCCGCGCCAGCTCGGAGTCCACGACGACGACCGCGGCCGCCGCATCGTTGATGCCGCTGGCCGTTCCGGCGGTGATGGAGAACCCCTCGATTTCCGGGTGCAGCACCTTCAGACCGGACAGCTTCTCGATGCTGGTGTTCCGGCGCGGATGCTCGTCGACCGCGAAGTCCACTCGCGAACCGTCGGCCTGCAGTGCCTTCACCGGGACGATCTCGTCGTCGAACACACCGGAGTCGATCGCCGCGACGGCCCGCTGATGCGAGCGAAACGCCCACGCGTCCATCTCCTCGCGGGTGATCCCCACCTTATTGGCGGTGTTCCAGCCGACCGTGATCGACATGTCCAGGTTCGGCGCCTCCGGGGTGTCGGGATGCGTCGGCGACATCCACCGATCGGTGAATTCATCGACGGTTCCGGGAGTGCGGAACCGCTGCAGCGGGGCGGTCGACTGCGAGTTCGTACCGCCGGCGATGATGACCCGCTCGGCACCCGCGACGATCTGCGCGGCGGCATTGCCGATCGCGGTCAGGCTGCCGGCGCAGTGCCGATTCACCGCCTGCCCGGGGACCTGCGGCATTCCGGTGGTGACCGCGGCGTACCGGGCGATATCGCCGCCGCCGTAGTTCGACTCCGCCAGAATGATGTCGTCCACCTGCTCGGGGGCGAGCGTGGAGCGCCGCAGTGCCTCCTCCACGACGATTTGTGCGAGTTCCATTGCCGTGGTGTCGCGCAGGGTGCCCTTGAAGGCGGTTCCGATAGGGGTGCGCACACCGGCGACGATGACGGCCTCGGCCTTATTCGTATCTGTCATTGCTGGAGATCCTTATGAGGTAGGAACTGGTGGGTTCGTCAGCCGAGCGTGAACGGATCGCGGGTCTGACCGCTGAGTTCGACCCAGACGGCCTTGGTTTCGGTGAAATCCTTGACGGCATCGATCCCGTTCTCCCGGCCGATCCCGCTCTCGCCCATACCGCCGAAGGGCACGCTCGGGGCGACCACCCGATAAGCATTGACCCAGACGGTGCCGGCCCGCAGCGCCGCGGCCACCCGATGCGCGCGATGCACATCCTTCGTCCACACCGAGCCGGCGAGCCCGAATCTGGTGTCATTGGCCGCCGCGATGGCCTCGGCCTCGTCGCTGAAGGTGGCCACGGCCAGCACGGGGCCGAAGATCTCCTCCGCGACCACGCTCATCTGCGGTGTCACATCCGTCAGGATGGTCGGGCGCACGAAATAGCCGCCCAATTCAGGATCCGCCGCGCCACCGCAGGCGACCGTCGCGCCCTCGGTGCGCGCACTGTCGAAGTAGGACAACACCTTCCGGTACTGCGGCTCGTTCGATACCGGTCCGATCTCGGTCGCCGGGTCACGCGGATCGCCGAGCACGATCCGTTCGGTGCGTTCGACGAGCTTGCCGATCAGCTCCGCCGCCACGCTCTCGTGCACGAGTAACCGCGACCCGGCCAGGCAGGTCTGGCCGGTGGCGGCGAAAATGCCCGCGACGATGCCGTTGGCCGCGGCGTCGAGGTCCGCGTCCGGGAACACCAATTGGGCGGACTTACCACCCAATTCGAGGCTGAATCGGGTCATATTCGCGATCGCGGCCTGCCCCACCTTGACGCCGGTGGCGGTCGAACCGGTGAAGGCGATCTTGTCCACCCCCGGATGCGCGGCCAGCGCGGCACCGGTATCGGGCCCCCAGCCGGTGACCACATTGACCACACCCGCGGGGAAGCCGGCCTCGTCGAACAGGCGCGCGAAGGCCAGCGTCGAGGCCGGGGTGTAGTCGCTCGGCTTGATCACGAAGGTGCAGCCGGCCGCGAGTCCCGCCGCCAGCTTCCAGGTCAGCAGCAGCAACGGCGAGTTCCACGGGGTGATCGCGCCGACCACCCCGACGGGTTCGTGCCGGGTGTACACGAGGTAGTTCGGCTTATCCGTCGCGATGACCTCGCCCTGGAGCTTATCGGCCAATCCGGCGTAGTAGTAGTAATACTCGGGCAGCCCCCGCATCTGGCCGGCCATCTCACGCAGCAGCTTCCCGCCGTCGCGAACCTCCAGCTCGGCCAGGTTGTCGGCCTCCCTGGTAATGATGTCGCCGAGGCGCCACAGCAACTTTCCGCGCGCGGTGCCCGTCAACGCCCCCCACGGACCCTCCAGCGCCGCGCGTGCGGCACGCACCGCGCGGTCCACATCCTGCGCGTCGCCGTCGGGGACCCGGATCCACGGCGCTCCGGTGTAGGGATCGAGGGATTCGTAGGTTCGCCCCGACTCGGCGCCGCTCTCGACGCCGCCGATAACGAGCGGCAAGCTCCTGATCTGTTCTGTTCCGGCGCTGGTCACGACAGTCTCCTGATTCATTGGTTCAGCGGAAGCGCGGGGCGCGCTTATTGGTGCGCGAATCGGTGCGCCCGTCACCCTGGTTGCCGATCTGGGTGTAGGACAGGCCGTTTCGCAACGCGATCGAGGGCGTCATCTCGATCGCCTCCCAGATGGCGCGCACCGTGCCCTGTATGGCCTCGGGCCGCCGCGCCGCGATCTCGTCGGCGAGTTGCCTTGCCCGCGCACGCAATTGCTCCGGTTCGACGATCTCGGTGACGATGCCCGCGCGCAACGCGGTGTCCGCCGTCATCCGCTCGTCGCTGCCCAGCAGCGCCCAGCGCAGCACCTCACCGAGCGGAATGCCGCGGGCCAGCATGCCGATCGGCTCGACGGCCGAGACCATGCCCCCGTTGGCATGGGGATCGAAGAAGGTGGCATCGGAGGAGCAGATCACGATGTCGCATTCGTTGATGAAGTACATCGCGCCGCCGGCCGCCATGCCGTGGACCGCGCAGATGACCGGCTTCCACACGCGGTGCTGCCTCGGGCCGAGCGCGACGCCGGGATCCTCTTGATTCCAGCGGCTCTGATGCGTCCACCACGGCCCCTCGCCGAGGTCGATGCCGGTGCAGAAGGCGCGCTCGCCATTGGCGCGCAGCACCGCGACGTGGATGTCGTCGTCATCGCGAACCCGCTGCCACGCGCGCACCATTTCCTGCGCCATCGCCTCGTTGAAGCTGTTCAGGCGATCCGGGCGGTTGAGCGTGATGGTCGCGACGTGTCCGGCGACCTCGAATTCGATCGGCGCGGCGGATTCGCCCGGCGGCGCGGCGGGCGGGGCCTGCCGCAGGGCTTCAGACATGGTTGAAAACCTTTCGCGCAGTGCTGGTTTGGCGATCTTGCCGAGCGAGTTACGAAGCAGCTCGGCGACGATCTCAACCTGCTCGGGGTATTTCCGGATGTTCAGCGAGGTCCCGCGCAGAAAGGCGCGGACGGTGTCCAGCGTCGGCGGCGCGGCGGGATCGGTGGGCACCACCACGGCGCACACTCGCTCCCCTGACGCGGCGTCGGGCAGCCCGATGACGCAGACGTCGGCGATCGAGGGGTCCGCGCTGAGCGCCTCCTCGACCTCCCGGGCGGAGATGTTCTCCATCTTGCGCACGATGATGTCCTTGAGACGACCGGTGATGGTCAGGCAGCCATCCCGATCGACGTATCCCAGATCACCGCTGCGGAAGAAGCCGTCCGCATCGAACGCCTCGGCGTTACGCGCGGAATCCACATAGCCGCAGAATAATTGGGGTCCGTGCACCCGGATCTCGCCGATCTCGCCCGGCTCGGCCGCGGTGCCGTCGGCCCGCACGATCCGCACCGATCCGCCCGGGCCGGGCCTGCCCTCACCGGCAGCATGCTGCTCATCGGTATCGGACGCCGATCCCCATGTGATGTAGGGGCATTCGGTCATCCCGTACCCGGAGATGATGCCGACACCACCGAGCAGCTCGCGCGCCTGTTCGTGCTGGTCCCGCGGCCGGGGCGAGCCGCCCGCGAGCGTGGCCCGCGATGCCGGGAACAGTGGCGACACACCGCGTTCGCGCGCGATCCTGAGGTAGGCATTGGTGAACGGCAGCCCGGATCCGACCAGCGTCGCCTCCTGCTCGATCAGCAGATCGACGAGCTGGTCCGGGACGAATTTCGCGCCGACGATCAGGACGTGCCCGACCTGCAGCGCGTGCAGCAGGTGGAGCACGCCACCGATGTGGGCGAACGGCGCCAGCGCCGCGAGCCGGTCCTGCGGCCGCACCCCGACATTGGCGACGAACGTGCCCGCCGCCGCCAGCAGCGTGCGGTCGGTGTGCTTGACGCCCTTGGGAACTCCCGTCGTCCCGGAGGTGAAGAAGATCCACCGCACCTCGGCGCCGAAATCGCTCGGCGACCGCGGCGGCAGTGCCGGGGAACCGGCCGCGAGATCGTCGCTCAGCACCTGGATCGCCGGCGGCTGCTCGTCCGGGCCGAGCGCCGCGGTGTACGCATCCGCCGCGAAACCGTCGCCGACGATGAGTAAACGAGTCCGCAACCGGCCGGTGATGTGGGCGACCTCTTCGGCCCGCAGCATCATGATGAGCGGGTTCTGCACCACCCCGAGCCGGGCCAGCGCCATCGCTAGCGCCATGGCTTCCACCGTATTCGGCAGTTGCCAGGAGACCACGTCACCGGCACCGATCCCATACCGGGTCAGGGTCGCGGCCAGGTCCGAGACGAGTTCGGCAAATTCCGCGACGGTGAAGCGGCGCCGGTGCTCGTCGACGAGCAGCGGCGCGACCGGCGTCGCCGCCGCTCGCAGTTCCACGAGCTCCCCGATCGACGCCGGGGCGAGCGGGACGAATGCTGCTGCGTGCATGACCCGTCCTACTCCGCCGCGACCCGGAGATCTTCGGCAATCTGGCGTTTGAGAATCTTGCCCGCCGGTCCCAGCGGGAACTCGGCCCGATAGACGAAGCGCCGGGGCTGCTTATAGCCGGCCAGCTCGGCCCGGCACAGCGCCGTCAGGTCCGCAGTCAGCGCGTCCTGGTCGAATCCGTCGCGCGCGATCACGACCGAGACGGGCGTCTCACCCCACTCCGGATCGGGAACGCCGACGACGGCGACGAGTTCGACCCCGGGGTGCTGACCGATCACGCGCTCGATCTCGGCCGGGTACACGTTGAAACCGCCCGAGATGATCATGTCCGTCTTGCGACCGGTGATGTGCAGGTAGCCTTCGGCATCCAGGTATCCGAGATCGCCGGACCACAGTCCCGTCGGCCGGAATGTCTCGGTGGTCTGCTCGGGCCGGTTCCAGTAGCCGACGGCGTTCGCATCGCTGCGGATGACGATCTCGCCGATCTCACCCGCCGGCAGCTCGTCGCCGTCCTTGTCGACGATGCGGATCGAGCACATCGGCGTCTCCTGACCGCACGAGGTCTGGATCGACGTCTTGCCCGCCACCATGTCGCGATGGTCTTCCGGGGTGAAAATCGTTGCCTGGCCACCGCATTCGGTCAGGCCGTAGCGCTGCTGCAGGTCGCAGCCGAGCAGATCCATCGCCTTGCGCGCCAGTCCCGGCGGCACCGGCGCGGACCCGTAGCTGATCCGGCGCAGGCTCGACATATCGCGCGCCGGCCCCTCCTCGAGGATACGCAGGGTGCGCTGCAGCATGGTCGGGATGAACGTCGTGAACGTCACCTTGCTGCGCTCGATCTCATCGATGACGGCCTGCGGATCGAACTTGCGATGGATCACCATCGTCTGGCCGAGGTAGGTCCACGACAGCGTGCGGACGCTGCCGCCGGCGGTGAAGAACGGCGTGGTGGCCAGGAAGACATCCGAACGGTTGCTCTCGGTGACCAGCGTCGTGTCGACCGCCTGGGCGAGCAGGTTGCGATGGGTGTTCACAACCCCTTTGGAGCGGCCGGTGGTGCCGCTGGTGTAGAGGATGTTCAGGATGTCGTCCGGCCGGAGGTCCGCGGGCGTGGGATCGGTGGTCGCGCCCTGCGCGAGTGCCGTCTCGTAGTCGGTGCCGCCGACTGCCCGGCCGTCCGGCTGGATCTCGAGCACCGCATCGAGCGTGCCGAGTTCGCCGCCGAACCGCTCCACCTGGTCACCGTGGACGACCGCGGCCCGCGCCGAGCAGTCGTCGCGCAGGTAGGCGAGCTCGTCCGGGGCCAGGCGAATATTGACCGGCACGACGACCAGGCCGGCCTTGGCAATCGCGAAGACGACCTCCGGCCATTCGGCGCAGTTCCTGGCGATGACCAGGACGCGGTCACCCTTGACCAATCCCCGTGCGCCAAGGTAATTCGCCAGGCACCGGGCCCGCTCGTCGACCTGCGACCAGGTGCGTTCGGTATCGGATTCGATGACGGCCGGCTTATCCGGGTACCTGCGCGCATTATTGGTGGAGATATCACCTACGAGCACTTTTCCTCGCAATTCTTATAGTGAGAGTGAGCGGTTCGCATCGGTCCGCTAGATGAGAAAGGCCAGGGTCTCGACCGGGCCGCCGGCGCTGACCAGGTGCACGGTCTTGGCGACCAGCCACAGGCCCGCATCGGTGCGCCGGACCTTGTGGATCACCCGGCCGGCCCAGATCCGCTGGCTGTAGCGGTATTCGAACAGCGCGAAATTGGATCCGACCGTGACGGCGTCCGAGGACTCGTCCAGGATCTCCATATTGCCGAGCATCCTGCGCATGACCGACGGCGGCGTCTGCGAATGCCGGTTACCGGTATTCAACTGCGCCACCCGGCTTTTGATCCGGTGCCGGTTATCGTAGATATAGGCGAGGTTGACCGACGGATCGTCGTCCGGGTTCATCGGAACCCAGTAGAGGGCGTCGTCGGCCCACAGCGATTCCCATTCGGAATACCGGGCCTCGTCGGCGAGGCGTGCCTCCAGGTAGAGGAACGCCTCGATCTCCGGATCGGGCAACCGCGACGGCCGCAGGGTCGCGTTCTCGGTGGAAGCCTGCGCGGTGGTCATTGTTCTGCTTCTCCTCCGACGACGGACGCCCACTGCCGGTAGAAACCGCGCTGTGGGGTCTCGGCGCTCTTATCGCTGTTGACGATTCCGGTTTCGTCGGTCACGTCGGTTTCGATGCCGCGGGCCAGGCGCAACCAATCGGGCTTGCGCGCGGCCAGACCTGCCTGGTTGCGCATCCCGATCTCGCCGTCGTCGGCGATCAGGAAGCCCGCGGGCCCCATCGCGCCCTCGGCGCGCCGGAGCGTGCGCTGATTCAACTCGTCCTGACCCGGGAACAGGGCCGCCGTCGTGTAGGCGATGGTCTCGTCCGGTGCGATCGGTTCGACGTACATGATGTTCATCTCGGCGAGGAACAGATTCGGCCAGATCAGCGTGTGCGGCGGACCGACCACCAGGCTGTCGTGGGTCTTCTGCGGCCCGTACTTCGACTCCAGGGCCGCGATGTACTTCGGCAGTTTGGTGCGCGGCATCCGCCCGTACCAGACGAATTCCTCGTCCAGCTTGCGGTACTCAGCCGAATAATCGATCTCCGAATGGCCACCGCCCATATCGCGCACCACGACGTCGACCTTGCTCGGGATATGCGACACCTTCGCCGGACGGATCGCGTCGTACACCGAGGCGTGCGTGAACAGGGCGTGGTAGCCGTCGACGTTGTTCTCCACCACCATCTTCCAGTTCGCCCGGTGATGGTGCTTCATCCAGTTGGCACGCAGATCGATGGTGCCGGTCGGCGACAGCGCGAGCAGCCGGTCGATGGCGTCGGTCGCCCGGCCCAGGTGCTCGGTAAGCGAAATCCCCTCGGCCGCAAGCGAAGCGAAGATGAATCCGCGGTAGCTCTGCACCCTGGGCGCGGCCGCCAGCCCGAGCTCGGAGCGGACCTTCTGGAAGGTCTCGCCGTAACCCTCACGCATCGGGACCGCGCTCAATGCGCCGGTATTGCTGAACGTCCACCCGTGATAGGGGCATCGGAACGAGGACGCGCTGCCCTTCTCCGCGTTGCACAGCTTGTTCGCGCGATGGGTGCACCGGTTGAGCAGGACCCTGACCTCGCCGTCGCGGCCGTGCGCGATGACGACCGGATCCGTGCCGATCCGGCGGGTCAGGTAGTCACCCGGCTCGCTGACCTCGCTTTCGTGCGCCACATACACCCACCCGCGGCGGAAGATCGTGTCGAGCTCACGCTGGAAGATCTCGGGCGAGGTATAGACCGATCCGTGCACGCGATCGTGCTGCACGATGGTCGACACGTCGAAGTCTTCCAGCGCCACGGGAGGCGGTTCGAGAGTGTTCATGGGCATTCCTCCGAAATACTGTGTGCGGTGGATTCGTTGGCGGGCGATGACGCCGGAGGCGCCGGGATGGCGGCCGGGATGGCGACACCGCCGAGGCTGCGGAACCGGATGGCGACCGGATCGCCGATGCGGAACGCGGTATCGGCAGATTCCCGCGAGGTCATGATCAGCCGGTGGCCGCTGGTCAGTTCGACGTCGAGGATCGGATAGGGCGCGCCGGTCCGTACCAGCCCGGGTTCGCGCCGATGCATCACGGTGACCGAATGCACGGTTCCGGTGAGCTGGACTGTGCGCCACAGGGTTCGGGCCGACCCGCAGATATCGCATACGCGCTGGTCCAGGTCTGCCGGCGTCGCGCAGTCCGCACAGAACGGCAGCGCGAGTTGGCCGTACGAGGCGGCGGTGTACAGCGGGGCGAGGGTGTCGTCGGCCACGTCCGGCGCCAGGCTCGGATTCAGCAACCAGTCGAGATCGAGTGCCGTCGTCATGCCGCACGCTCCAGGATCAGGGCCGCGTGGTGATCGACCCGTCCGCCGATCCCCCCGACCAGGGCGGTTGCGGCATCGGGCACCTGCCGTTCGCCGCCCGCACCACGTAATTGGACAATCGCCTCGGCCAGGGGCGTCATGCCCTGCAGATAGAAACCGGATAATTGGCCGCCGCCGGTATTGGTCGGCAGCGCTCCGCCCGGACCGATGCCACCGCCGCGGACGAAGTCCGAGACCGGCTGTACGCCGGTAAGCCCGTACTCGTCGAGCAGCATCAGGGTGACGACGGAGAACGGGTCGTACAACTGCGCCATATCGAGATCGGCGCGCGACATCCCGGCTTGGTCGAGCGCCAGGTCGACCGCGCGCCGGCCGCCGCCGAACCAGGACTCACCGCCTGCCCGACGATGCCGGATCGGGTGATCGCGACCGATGCCCCGCACCGTCAGCCGGGCAGCCTCCCCCACCGATGGGTCACCGCTCACGATCACCGCGACTGCCCCGTTCACCGGCCGCGCGCAATCGAGCCGACGCAGGGGATCGGACACCATCGGACTGTCGTAGTAACCCCGATCATCCAGCGGCGTGCGCACGACCGCGGCCGGATTGCCGAGCGCCCAGGCGCGCGCGGTGGTCACGACGGCACATAGATCGGCCTCGTCGGCCCCGGTCGTATGCAGCCATCGGCGCGCGAGCAATGCGTAGGTCGGCACCGACCCCAGCACGCCCGAGGCGCGCTCGAGACCGCGCACGCCGGCATTGCCGCCACTGTGCGCATAGGTCGATCCGGCACCCTTGCCGGCAACCAGCGGGGCATCGGCGAACACACACATCACCGTGGTCGCGGCGCCGGTCTCGATCGCGAGTTGGGCGCGCTGCACCATGGCAATGGTCGTGGCGCCCTTGATCTCGATATGTTCGAGCAGCCGCAGGTCCGAGAAACCGCCCTGGGCCGCGAACGCGACACCCAGGCGATCGGGGCGAACGCCCTGCGAGGAGCCGACCAGCAGGCCATCGATGGCGCGCTGCTCGATGCCCGCGTCGGCGAGCGCCGACCGCGCGGCCTCGACGGCCAGCTGCAGCGGTGTCCGGCCGGGCCGCAGGGACATTTCGGTCATGCCCAGACCGGCGATGGCCACCTCGCGCGGGACCCCGCGCGTCACTGCGGCTCTCCGGTCCGGACGGGCCGCGCCGGCCGGGGGCGGCGTTCGTCGCGGTAGTTGCCCACGCGCAGCCAGTCGTCCCGATCCTCGCTGGTGGCTTCGCAGAAGCAGGCCAGCTCCAACGGCGACAGGAAGATCCGGTCCTGACTGTCCAGATCCTCCACCAGGAGTCGCGGCCCGTTACCGCTGGTGTCCAGTGAGATTCGGACGGCAGCGAACTCGTTGGCCAGCACCGCCAACTCCTGCCGCCTGATGCGGCCTTCCTCTGCTGCAGACATGTCCTCGATGACCCCGATCGTTGTTGGTCCGATACCGGGCGGTGGCGAACCGATCCGCCGCGCTCACCCGCGCGACCTCCTTCAGTATTAGCGTATACGACTGTCAGAAACAAGAGATCTGTGATTGCGGGCATCATCGGGTATGGTCACCAAGCACCCAGGTCAGAGGCATTGACGTGGGAAGGTAATAAGATGAACACTGTGAACAGATCAGACCGCGATCAGGTCGATTCGACAATCGGATCGCCCACGAAGACCGCACCGAGTGACGGAGGGCGCGCATGCCGCAGACAACGACTCTTTCCAGCACGGGGAATTACCGCAGCATCTGGGGGTATCTGCGCGAACTCGACTTCCGGCAGACGTTCGTCGATATCGATGGGGTCCGCACCCGAGTCGTCGAGGCCGGATCCCCGGATAAGCCGCACGCGATCCTGCTGCACGGCACCGGCGGGCACTGGGAAACCTTCGCGCCGAATCTGGCGGCGCTCAGCTCGCAATACCACTGCATCGCCATCGATATGGTCGGCAACGGCTTCTCTGACAAGCCAGACTACGACTACGAGATCGCGGTCTACGTACGGCAAATCGTGGGGGTCATGGACCACTTCGGCATGTCCGAGGCCAACCTGATCGCCATGTCGCTCGGCGCCTGGGTGGCCGCCGCCACCGCGGTCGCCCACCCCGACCGCGTCGCCAAGCTGATCCTCATGTCACCGGCCGGTTTCGAGGCCTCGGAGTCGAATATGGCCCGGATTCGCGCCGAGCGGCACAAGGCGGTCGACGACCCGAGTTGGGAGTCGATCCAGAAGGTGTTCGAGCATCTGATCGCCGACGAGCAGAACCGGATTCCGGATCTGATCGCCCTGCGCCAGGCCATCTACCAGCGCGCCGACACCAAGGACACGATCGATCACCTACTGATCCTGCAGGAAACCGCCGCACGCGACCGGAACCTGATCCCGCGGAAGAGTTGGGCCGCGATCGCCGCGCCGACGATGGTCGTCGCCTCGGGCCTCGACCACGGCGTCTATCAGGACACGGCCCGCACGATCGCCGAACTGATCCCCGCCGCCGAGATCTTCGAGATGCCCGCTGTACGGCACTGGCCCCATTTCGAAGACCCCGAGAGCTTCAATCGGGCCGCGCTGGAATTTCTGGGGAAGTGACGCGGCCGGATGCTTGAACCCGATTCCCTCGACGCCCTCGCCAGGCAGTTGCACGAGGCGGAACGCACGCGGGTGCCGATCCGCCAGCCCTCCCTCATGCATCCGGAGATGACGATCGAGGACGCCTATGCCGTGCAGCGCCGGCTCGTCGAGCTGAAACTGGCGCAGGGGCACACGATCCGCGGCCGCAAGATCGGCCTGACCTCCAAGGTGATGCAGCGCGCCGTCTCGATTTCCGAGCCGGACTACGGCGTGCTCTTCGACGATATGTTCTTCGACGACGGCGGTGTGGTGCCCGCCGGCCGGTTCATCCGGCCGCGGATCGAGGTCGAGCTGGCATTCGTCCTGGGCCGGGATCTTTCCGGGCCCGGCATCACCCTGTTCGACGTGCTGGCGGCGACCGAGTTCGTGACCCCGGCACTCGAGATCCTCGATGCCCGCGTGCAGATGAGCGACCCCGATACCGGCCGGAAACGCACGATCGTCGACACCATCGCCGATAACGCCGCCGATGCCGGCCTGGTGCTCGGCGGCCGGGTGATCCGGCCCTTCGACGTCGATCTGCGCTGGATCGCCGCGCTGCTGCTGCGCAACGGGACGATCGAGGAGTCCGGGGTCGCCGCGGCGGTGCTGAACCATCCGGCCAACGGGGTCGCGTGGCTGGCGAACCGGCTTGCGCCGCACGGCGATCGGCTGCGGGCCGGCGAGGTCATCCTCTCGGGTTCGTTCACCACGCCGGTGTTCGCCGAGCCCGGCGATACCTTCGTCGCCGACTATGGGCCGCTGGGCACCGTCTCGTGCGTATTCGAAAGGCCCGCTTCATGACTGGCGATCGGTGGCTGGACGCGCTGGGGTCCGATCGAGCGCAGATCGGCATGTGGGTCGTCGGCGCCAGCTCCTACTCGGCCGAGATCTGCGCCGGCGCCGGACTCGACTGGCTGCTCATCGACCAGGAGCACGCACCCAACGATCTGCGCTCGACGCTGACGCAGCTCCAGGCGATCGCCGCCTACCCCGTCGAGGTGCTGGTCCGGCCGCCGTCTGCCGACCCGGTCGGGATCAAACAGCTGCTCGATATCGGCGTCACCGACCTCATCGTGCCGATGATCGAATCGGCCGAGGCTGCCGAGGCAGTCGTCGCGGCCACCCGCTACCCGCCCGCCGGGATCCGCGGCGTCGGCAGCGCCTTCGCTCGGGCCTCCCGCTGGAACCGAGTTTCTGACTATCTGCTCACCGCGCAGGAGTCGATCTCGGTCACCGTTCAGATCGAATCGGCACAGGGCCTGGCCGAACTGGAGAAGATCGCCCGGGTCGAGGGCGTCGACGCGATCTTCATCGGGCCCGCCGATCTCGCCGCCACGATGGGCCATCTCGGAAAACCCGAGGATCCCGCGGTGGTTTCCGTCATCGAGGCAGCGCTTCGGACTCTTCGCGAGCTAGGGGTACCGGCGGGTGTGAACGCGTTCAATCCGGTGATCGCGCGCCGATACATTGACGCGGGTGCCGGATTCGTCCTCGTCGGCGCCGATGTCACACTGCTCGCCCGCGGTGCCGAGGCGCTCGCGAAGGAATATGGATGCGACGCGTAGCCGACTGAACCCGCCCTTACATCTGACAGTTGTGTCACTTATACTCGACGATGTCGGCGCGTACATCCCCGTGGAAAGGTCTACCGATGGATTTGGACTTCACGAAGGAACAACTGGAGTTCCGCGAGGAGGTCCGCACCTGGTTGCGCGAGCACAAGCCCACCGAATCCCGGCCCCGCGATCACGCGGGTATCCGTGAATTCGATCTGGCCTGGCAGCGCACCCAGTGGGAGGGCGGCTGGGCCGGTATCGCGTGGCCCACCGAATACGGCGGCGGCGGCCTGACCCTATTGCAGCAGCTCATCTGGTACGAGGAGTATGCGGCCGCCGGACTGCCCGGCATCGACGCCAGCTTCGTCGGACTCAGTCACGCGGGCCCGACCCTGATCACGCGCGCCAGCCAGGAGCAGAAGGAATTCCACCTCCCCCAGATCCTGCGCGGCGAGGTCATCTGGTGCCAGGGCTTCTCCGAACCCGATGCGGGCTCGGACCTGGCGTCGCTGCGAACCAAGGCGGTGCTCGACGGTGACGAGTTCGTCGTCTCCGGCCAGAAGATCTGGACCAGTTTCGCCTCCTGTGCCGACTATCAGGAACTGCTGGTGCGGACCGACAGCTCCGGCTCGAAACACCAGGGCATCACCTGGCTCATCTGCGATATGCACAGCCCCGGCATCGAGGTTCGTGCCATCGAAACGATCGAGGGCGGCGCCGAATTCTGCGAGGTGTTCTACGACGACGTGCGGATCCCGGTCTCGAATGTGGTCGGCACCCTCGGCGAGGGCTGGAGCGTCGCCATGTCGACGCTGTCCTTCGAACGCGGAACCGCCTTCACCGCCAATCAGGTTCGTCTCGCCAAGGTCGTCGAGGACCTGATCGACTTCGCCCGTGCCCATGTCGGACCGGACGGCAAACGACCCGCCATCCTCGATGACGAGATCGCGCGCCGGCTCGCCCGTGCCCGCGCGTCGGTCACCTCCCTGCGAGCGATGACCTACGTCGGCATCTGCCGCAGCATGCAGACCGAAACACCCGGTCCGAAGGGATCGATGCTGAAGCTGTTCTACGGCGATCTGGCCAAGGAGATCGGCGCGCTCGCGATGGACATCGTCGGCACGGACGCACTGCGGCGCACCTCCCGGTGGGATCCGGACGGCTGGGTCGGCAATTACTTCTACTCGTTCTCCCAAGCCATCGGCGGCGGCACCTCCGAGATCCAGCGCAACATCATCGGCGAGCGCGTCCTGGGCCTGCCGCGATGACAGAAAGCAGCACATCATGAACCTCCTACCCTCCGACGACCAACTCGAACTCGTCAGTGCCGCAGCGGAATTCGTTCGCGCGCGGATGCCGATCGAGGACATCCGCCGCCGCGCGGGCGACGAGTCGCCGGTCGACCCGGCCGTCTGGAAAGAAGGCGCGGAAATGGGGTTGCTGACGCTCGGGCTCGCCGAGGAACACGGCGGCGCGGGCCAGCCCTTCGACGACGAGGCACTGCTCTTCGTCGAGCTCGGCAGGCAGCTGGCCACCGGACCCTTCCTGGCCTCCACGCTGGGCGCCCGGGTTGCCGCGCACTGCGGCGACAGCGAATTGTCCGGGCTGATCGGCACCGGCTCGGCAGTGGTCGGACTGGCCGAACTGCGCGGCGACGGGTCGGTCGGAGCCGACGGATTCACCGGAACCTTCGATCTCATCGACGCCGCCGGCTGCAGCCACGTACTGTTGATTACCCGACAGGGCGCCGCGCTCGTGGCGGCAAGCGAGTTCGCCGACGCGCTCGACCTCGACTCGGTCGATCCCGCCATCCGGCTGGCCACCGCGACGGTCACCGCGGGCTCGGTGGTGCACTGGCTCCCGGACAGCGCCGATTCGATCTGGCTGCGCGCAGTGCTGCTGTCGGCGGCGTTCCTTGCCGGAATCGCGGACGGGGCAAGCCAACTCGCCACCGAACACGCCAAGACGCGAGTTCAGTTCGGCAGACCGATCGGCGTGCACCAGGCGATCAAGCACGCGTGCTCCGATATGGCCGTGCGCACCGAAGGCGCGTTCGCGCAAGTGTGTTTCGCCGCGGTGTGCCTGGCCTCGGCCCGGCCGAACACCCTGACCCAAGCACTGGCGGCCAGGGCCGTCGCCGCAAGCGCGGCGGTGGACAACGGGGCGACCTGCATCCACGTGCACGGCGGCATGGGCTACACCTACGAACACAATGCGCACCTCTACCTCAAACGTGCGCACGTCTATAAACACCTCATCGTCGAGCCGTCCGAGGTGCTCGCCGAACTGCTCACCCAGGAAGTGGCCGCATGAATCGCAAGGTAGCCATCGCCGGTGTCGCACTCTCCGATGTGGGCCGGGTGGACGACAAGAACGCCTATGAGCTGATGGCCCAGGCAAGTCGGCGCGCGCTCGCCGACGCCGGACTGACCCCGCAGGACATCGACGGCCTCGGCTCGACCAGCCAAGGCATATTGCCACCCACCGATATCGGCGAGTATCTCGGCCTGCGGCCCAGGTGGATCGACTCGACCTCGGTGGGCGGCGCCTCCTGGGAGGTGATGGTTTCGCATGCGGCCGACGCGATCTCGGCGGGGCATGCCGATGTCGTGCTGCTCACCTACGGCTCCACCGCGCGCGCCGACCTCCGTAAGGGACTGCGGACCGCGAATATCAATTGGGGCTCCCGGGGACCCTTGCAGTGGGATGCGCCCTACGGCCACACGCTGGTATCGAAGTACGCGATGGCGGCCCGGCGGCACATGTACCAGTACGGCACCACCATCGAGCAACTCGCCGAGGTCGCCGTCTCCGCGCGGTTCAATGCCGCCGACAACCCGGAGGCGCTCTACCGCGACGCCATCACCATCGACGACGTGCTGTCCGGGCCGATGATCGCGGACCCGTTCACCAAGCTGCACTGCTGCATTCGCTCGGACGGCGGCGCCGCCGCGATCCTCGTCGCCGAAGACCGTGTCCCCGATCTGAAGTCGGATCCGGTCTGGATCCTCGGCTCGGCGGAGGCCACGTCGCACATGCTGACCAGCCAGTGGGACGATATGACCATCGGCCCCGCCGCGGCCAGCGGTCCGCTGGCCTTCCAGCGCGCCGGGCTGACACCGGCCGACGTGGATATCGCCGAACTGTACGACGCGTTCACCTACATGCTGCTGCTCACGCTCGAGGATCTCGGCTTCTGCGGCAAGGGTGAGGGCGGGGCGTTCGTCGAGAGCGGCGCCCTGCGGCTGGGCGGCGCGCTGCCGACGAATACCGACGGCGGCGGATTGTCCGCCTGCCATCCCGGCCAGCGCGGGCTGTTCCTGCTGGTAGAGGCGGCCCGGCAGCTGCGTGGCGAGGCCGGTCCCCGTCAGGTGCCGGACGCCGAGATCGCCTGCGTCAGCGGCACCGGCGGGTGGTTCTGCTCCAGCGGCACGGTACTGCTGGGGGCGAACAAGCCATGACCGCGATCCGGGTGAGTGCCCCGCTGCCGGCCGCCGGGTACGCCGACACCGCCGAGCTGCTGGCCGCCGCGGCGACCGTACACGGTTCCAGGGATGCCTACGTCGAGGCGGACGGCACGCGCATCAGCTTCGCCGACTGGGTCGGACGCGCGGGCGCCGTCGCCGGGCAACTGTCATCCCTGGGCGTGCGCCAGGGCGATGTGGTCGCGCTGATGCTGCCCTCCGGCATCGACTACGCCGTGTGCTACGCCGCCGCGGCGATGCTCGGAGCCATCACCGCCGGACTGAATCCACGGCTGGGCCCCCGCGAGATCGAGGCCGTGCTCGACCGGGCCGCCCCGGCGCTGGTCGTCCGCGACGCTCGACACGGCGCGCCTGCTCCGATTCCGCCCGGACTCGCCGAGCTCTCCGGAGCCGAACTGGCCTCCGGCACCGCGGATCCCGACGCTCTGCCACTCCCCCGGATCGGCCGAGATGCGCCGGTATCCATCGTATTCACCAGTGGCACAACCGGTTTACCGAAGGGCGCGTGGTTCGACGCGAATAATCTCGCCGCCTCGGCGGCGGCCGCTGGGGCCATGAGCGCACCCTACGATCGGCGGCTGACCTCGACCCCGTTCGCCCATGTCGGGTACATGTCCAAGCTGTGGGACCAATTGGTCTGGGGCACAACGCTGGTCATCCCACCGGCGCCCTGGAACGCCGACGGCATGTTCGACGTCCTACGCGCCGAACGGATCACAGTCGCGGGCGCGGTGCCCACGCAGTGGGCCAAACTGCTGGAACTCCCAGAAGTCACCCCCGAGGCACTACCGTGGCTGCGGATCGGCGTCGTCGCGACCGCACCCGCCTCGGCCGCACTGGTCGAACGCGTCACCGAGCGCATCGGCGTGCCACTCGTGGTGCGCTACGCCATGACCGAATCACCGACGATCTGCGGAACCGAACCCGGCGATCCACCGGAGATCCTGCACCGCACGGTCGGTCGGCCGCAGGCCGGTGTCGAGGTCAAGGTCACCGACGACGAGGGCGTGTCGCTGCCGACCGGACAGGTCGGACGGGTACGTATCAAGAGCGGCTGCGGCATGCGTGGTTACTGGAACAACCCGGAGCTGACCTCCGCCGCATTCGACGCCGGGGGCTATCTCATCAGCGGCGATCTCGGAACGTTCGATGCGGACGGCAATCTCGTGCTCGTCGGCCGCTCGGGCGATATGTACATCAGGGGCGGCTTCAATATCCACCCGGTCGAGATCGAACAGGTGCTGGCCGAACACCCTCGCGTGCGCGCGGCCGCCGTCGTCGGGCATCCTGCCGACGTGATCGGCGAGATCGGCGTCGCGTTCGTCGTACCCGATGATCCGGCCGACCCGATTTCACTACCGGCACTTCGGGATTGGGCCAAGGCACACCTTTCCGACTACAAGGCGCCCGATCACCTGATCGTGGTCGCCGAACTGCCGCTCACCGCAATGTCCAAGATCGACCGGAATCGCCTGCAGCAGTTGGTCGCCGACAACCCACCCCCGCCGAGAAAGAGCAAATCATGACCGCTCCGCGACAAATTCACATCGAACTCGAACAGTGCGAGGGGCACGGCCTCTGTGCCGCAACATCTCCCAGCCTCTACGACGTGGACGACGACGGCTTCGCCCTGAAACCAGACCTCGACGTGCCGACCGAACTCGTCGGCGACGCCGAAGCCGGCATGAGCGCCTGCCCCATGAACGCCATCCGCTGGGCCTGACGGACAAACCGGCCGATGATCTGGCACGCCGTGCGGATAGCGTGCTCCAACTAGTAGCGGCGCATCAGCCCGCCAGGCCCAGCACCTCAGCGCGCTCGTCCTGCGGGAGCAGCCCACCCAACGGGGAGACCTCACGCATCTCGATCGAATCGCGATCCAGACCGGTCAGAACACGGTGCAGCCCCGGCACGTCCCCGCGCTCCAACAGCGACTCCCAGCGATCGAGATTACGCACGTGCGGCTGACCCGATACCCCATCACGCAACCGCCGCAGATTGCGTTCGACACGCGGCCGCCACAACGCGAGACTCGACCGAGTCACATGCGTCGACAGCCGACGATGCAACTGCCACGAACGACGCTCGGAACGAGTCAACTCAGGCACGACAGACCGCCGCACCACCTCCAAGCGGTACCCCATGCACGACAGCAGGCGCTCGAGCTGCTCATCACTGAGATTCAACGTGCCGGACAACATCTGGCTGATACTCGACTGCCGCACACCACTGACCCGCGACAGCTCGGACTGGGTGGTGCCCGTTTCGAGCATCACCTCACGCAACAGATCCCGCCGACTGGACATGCTCCAAGTATAGCGCCCAGCGCTATATAGCGTCCGACGCTATAATTTCTGACAGGTGTGGGTATTCATGACGCCTTCGAGGCAGCGACGCTCCTGGGCATTCGCCTTTTCGGGGCAGAGGGACCCGAACTCGCCGCATTGGCCAGACGCGGTAAGGACACCCTGGCCCTGCTGCCCAGCCGCGTGTACCACAGCCGTAACCCGGTGACCGACAATGACTTCTAGCCGGCCGCCGCGCGAGGCCTACGTCTGGGTATGGCTGCCGCCTTTTCGCAGCAGAACATCTGCCACCGTCAACAGTGCCGAGGCGAACTCCGCCGTCTCTGCTTCCGCGCGCAGCCTGGCAGCGAACTTTGCTCGTTGTTTGACAGTCAGCCCACCGTTGATCGCTCTCATACGCCCGAGCTCGCGCAGTTGTGCTGCTATCACAGCTTTGCGGGCGGCTACGAGATGCCTCGCATTGAGATTCAGGACTACATCGACTACCGCCTCGGCACCTGTCGGAAGACCAGTGCCCGGCAGCGCCCGACCTCCACGATCCACCACGACCACCTGCTCGTGCGTCCAGAGCTTCGGATTTCGGAAGTCAGCGCAGATGTCGGTAGCCGCTTTGGACTTGTCGCAGGTGAAGTCCGATCCCGCCACCTGATGTCCGTCGCAGCAGAGCAAGAGATTCGTCCATCGCGTCGATGCGTCATGATTGTCGATGGCTCCGCTGCACAGGGAACAATCCGCAGTCCAGACCCGTCCGGACTGCGGATGGAAGTGCTCGATCCTGGTCTGATGGTCGGGTCGCGCGGGGTCCCGAAGAGTCCGCTCGCAGTATGCGCAGCGCCCGCTCTGTTCATCCCAGAGCGCACGCCGGATTGCCGGATCCGACGACAACTCGTCAAATTCCGCTTTCGCCGCGCGGCGGGTGCTATGGCTCGGTGGCGGTGCGGCAGCGTGAATCCGGCGCATCACTCATCCGTATCGAAGAAGGCGATGCTGGCATCCGCGTCTGCCAACCGGGGAACATTTGTTATGCCGCCGAGTTCCCCATCCAGTCGTCGGCGCAGGCTCAGAGCGGTATCGGATCGCCCGAGTCCTTGATCGACGAGCTCGAGGTAACGGTCCAGATCCGCATTGATGGCAAGCTGCGGCTCTGGGCGGGTATTCATGACGTGGTCGAGCACCACATCGCTGCGCAGCCCCGCAGAAAACGGGACAGACCGCACGTCCGTGTCACCCAGTACCCTGATGCTGCTCGCCTCGACGGTGGACAGTACTTGCGGGCTGTGTGTGGTGACAACGAATTGCACCCGAGGGAAGATCTCGGTGAACAATGGGACGATCCGCTGCTGCCAGGTGGGATGCAGATGCAGGTCGACCTCATCGATCAACACGATCCCCGGCACAGCGGCGAGCAAGTCCTCCGCGCCAAGGGCAGGGTTCGCCCGCGCCATCCGGCTCACCAGATCGATGACCAGCCCAGCGGCGATTTTGATCCCGCTCGATAGAAAGGACAGCGGAAGTTCTCCGCGATCCGAGTGTCGCAAGGTCAGTCCGTTGACGATCGGGTTCCAGGTCGGGTCCTGCCAGCCCGTATCCCGCAGCATCCTGTTGCAGGCCAGAGTAATTGCCCTGAGTTGATTGCGGGCAGCGAGGGCCTCGCCGCCACGGGCATCCGCGACGAAGTCGGCCAACGTCAATGCCTCGATGAACCGCGATAGCCGTGACAGGTCGGATTTTCCGTCAAGTGCTGAGTCATAGGCCCCGGATCGGGATCGTGCAATTGTGCCGGCGGCCTTTCGAACCCCGATCAACCGCTCCACGCCGTACAACGCCACTACTGGCAGCAGCGGCGCAGGCTCTGCGGATTCATTGGGCGGGCGGTCCGAATCTCGCCATATCTGAGCGACGGTCTGCCCGACTTGGGTGTTTTTCTCTCCCCACGAGGTGCGCCCCTTCGCACTTGCTCTTTCTCGACGCCACCAGAAATCGCCACCCGCGAGCGTCGCGTCGACCCTGGCCCGGACCGGGTACACCGCGTCCATACGCGCCACCGAGGACCGGGAGTCGAGATCGCGTGGCACCTCGCGGGCGTCCTCTGCCGCGAAGCCGAGAGTGTCACCCCCGAACTCCCGGATGATCGTCGAGAGCATGATGGCGAGCACATCCAAAACTGCCGTCTTGCCAGTGCCGTTGGCGCCGACCAGCACAGTCAACGATGGATCGAGGGCGACATCGAGACGCTCGAAGCAACGGAAATTCTCGACTTCGAGCTGATCGATGTGCCAGTCGCCGGGTTCGGACATGTAGCTCAGGCTACTCACTTGTCGGAGCAGCAGTCCCGACCGAACCGCTGTGGGCACAGGTCGAACCAAGAGTCAGGAGTTCGACACCTTGATCGTCGGTGATTTCGGCAAGTCGGTAGCTCTGGACCTCGGCGAGAAGTTCCTACTTGCCTGCCGCCACGGCCTCCTCGCCGCCAGCGCGGGCCACTTGTGCGGCCCGTATGTCGCTCCATCGCGTGTAGTTGCTCATCGGCTACCTTTCTCCTCCGACGCAGTGAGGCCGCACGACTGTGGTGATCTTCCACAACCGTGCGGCCCCGTTACTGCGAGCTACCTACCCGCCCATACGAAGCCCGGGCGCCCGGGTACCGAAAACATCCGTCGCCAGAATATTACCGAGCTTATTTGTGTCCCAGCGCTTCCCATCGCTGGACACCGCGGCAACCGGCGTCCAGCCACGCAGCAGCTGAATCGTGTCGCCCAGGGCCCGGACGACCTGACCGCTGACATGACCCGCCTCGGGGCTCGCCAGCCACGCAACAACCGGGGAACCCAGCGACGGATCCTTCGGATCGAACTCGTCCTCACCCAGTTCACCCGGCTCGATCGGCGCCGCCGAACCCGCCATGGTCGCCGACATCCGGGTGCGGCCGCCGGGGCTGATCGCGTTGACCGTCGCGCCGATCGCGGCGAGCTCGAGACTCAGCGTCTGCGTCAGGCCGACGATCGCGGCCTTGGCGGCGCTGTAGTTGGTCTGGCCGAAGTGGCCGTGTAGGCCGGCGCCGGAGGTCGTATTGATGATGCGGCCGTACACCTTCGCGCCGGAGGCCTTCGATTCCTCGCGCCACTTGCGGGCCGCCGCCCGGCTGGTCAGCCAGGTGCCGCGGACATGCACCCGCATCACCAGGTCGAAATCGTCGGCACTCATATTCCAGATCGCGCGGTCACGCACGATGCCCGCGTTATTGACCACGATATCGAGCCGGCCGAGCTGGGAATACGCGCGCTCGACCAGCAGATCGACCTGCTCCTCGTCACCGACATCACTGAAATCCGAAATCGCTGTGCCGCCACGGCTCTCGATGAGACTCACCACCTCGTCGGCGACCTTGCCGGTGCCCTCGCCGGACAGCGAGGTTCCCAGATCATTGACGATGACCGTGGCACCGTGCTTGGCCAATTCCAGGGCGTGCCCGCGCCCGATGCCATGTCCGGCGCCGGTCACCAGGGCGACCTTTCCGTCGAGCAATCCACTCATCTGTAGCAATCTCCTCGGTATCGGTGGATGCCGTCGTCACGACTCGATCGGCGTGAAGACGACGGAATATGTCTCGTCGACGATTTCGCGGAATGCGGCCCGCACCGGCATACCCACGCGCACCTCGCCGGGCTCGATGCCGTCGATATTGGTCACCACTCGCGGCCCCTCGTCGAGTTCGACGACGGCGGCGATATACGGCAACCGGGATTTGAACGGCTCGAGGTCGTTCACGTATACGGTGGAAAACGAGTAGACCGACCCGGTCCCCTTCGCTTCGACCGGCGAGACCGCCTCGCTCCAGCAGAAGGGGCACAACACTCTCGGGTAGTGGTGAACTCGCCCGCAGTCCGCGCACTGCGCGATGAGCAGCCTGTCGTCGCGAGCCGCATCCCAGTACTGGCGACTGCTGCCCTCGACAACGGGAATATCGGCACGGTTGGCCATTACTGATCCTCCTGACACATTTGCACGGTCCTGCTCATCGGTGTCACCAGCCGTGGAATTCGGCGGGCCGGCGCTCGACGAACGAGCGCACGCCCTCCTTGGCATCGGCCGAGTACGACTGGATTTCCTGCGCCATCGCCTCGGCCAGGAATGCCGCGGCGCGATCGCCGTCCAGGGAGCTGTTGAACAGGCGCTTGGTCAGCGAAATCGAACTCGTCGCCGCGGTCGCGAGCCGGTCGGTGAAATCGGTGAGTACCGCTTCCAGCTCATCCTCGGCCACCAGCCGATTCACCAGGCCGAGCCCGAAGGCTTGCGATGCGGAGAGCTTCTCCCCGAAGAACACCAGCTCCTTGGCGCGCTGCATGCCGATCAGCCGCGGCAGCAGATAGGCGCCGCCACCGTCGACCACGAGACCCCGCTTCACGAAGGACTCGGCGAAATAGGCTGCCTCCGTGGCGATTACCAGGTCCGAGGCATACGCCAGATGCGCACCGATGCCGGCGGCCGCACCGTGTACCACGGTGATGACCGGCTTTCCGCAGTCGAGCACCGCGGCGATCAGCCGCTGCGCGCCGGTCATGATCCGCCGCATCGGATCGGTGACCCGCTTGACGTTCTTCGCGTGGCCGTCGGCCAGCTTCACCACGTCCGCACCCGAACAGAAGTGCTTGCCGTTCGCGCGCAGCACGACCACCCGGATATCGGCATCGGCATCGGCCGCGGCGAACAGTTGGATCAGCGCGTCCCGATCGTCGGGCCGGATGGCGTTGGCCGCCTCGGGCCGGTTGAGCGTAATGGTGAGTACGCCGCCGTCGGATTTCTGCAGAAGCGCGTCGGTCATCGGCGTGTGTACCTCACAGTCAGGTGCTTGATGCCGTTCACGAAATTCGAGCGCAGCAGCGTAGGTTCGTCGACCGCGCGAATATCGGGGAAGCGCGAGTACACCGCCTCGAAGGCGACATCCAGCTCCAGCCGGGCCAGGTGCGCACCCAGGCAGAAATGCGCGCCCGGCGCACCGAAGGCGAGGTGCGGATTCGGGTTACGGGTGATGTCGAAGGCGTACGGGTCGTCGAAGACGGTCTCGTCGCGATTCGCCGAGGGGTACCACATGACGACCTTGTCGCCCCGGGCGAATGCCTGATCGCCGAGCTGCACACCATCGTGGGTCACGGTGCGGCGCATATGGATCACGGGGCTGGCCCAGCGCAGAATTTCCTCGATCGCGGTCCTGGCGTGGACCCGGTAGTCGGCCATCCAGATGTCCCGCTGATCGGGATTGCTACTCAGCGCGTAGATGCCGTGCGTCAGGGCGTTGCGGGTCGTCTCGTTGCCGGCCCCGACCAGCAGGATGAAGAATTTCGCCATCTCCTGCGGGGTCAGATTGTCGCCCTCCTTGGCGGCGACCAGCGCACTGATCAGATCCTCGCGCGGATTCGCGATCCGCTCCTGCGACAGATCCTGCAACAGTCCGATCAGGCCCTCGCTGGCCTTGGTCACCGCCGCCGCGATGCCCGCCGCGGACTGGTCCGGAATGTACTCCGCATCCGAGGCGCCGAGAATCGTATTCGTCGCCGCGAGAATATCGGCCTCATGTTCCTGTGGAATACCCAGCATGTTGCTGATAATGCGCAGCGGAAGCAGCGCCGCGAATTCGCTGACGAAATCGCACTCGCCCGCTGGCGGCATCTCGTCGAGGATTTCATGGGTGGTCGATTCGACCAGATCGCGAATCGACTCGAGGCTCTTGTTGGTAAAGCCCCGGGACACGATCTTGCGCATCCGGGAATGCTCGGGATTGTCCATATCGATGATCGACCCGCGATATTCACGCAGTGCGGCCGGCTGGTCGAAGATCTGTGTGCCCGCACCCGATGCGAAATCCTCGGGACGGCGACTCACCTCCAGCACATCGGCATACCGGGTCAATGCCCAGAACCCCTTCGGCGGGCCCGGCCTCGCGCTACCCAGCGGAACGAACACCCGTGGGCGCCGCCGCAGCGCATCGAACTCGGCGTCCCGCTCCGCCCGGCCGGCCCGCTGCCACCAGTCGAAATCGATCAGCACCTCTGCGGCCTCGTCGGCTCCGATCATCCGCTGTTCCTCGCTCATCGTTGTCACATGGTCAGTGGTATCCGGCCGACGCCGGATCGCAACCGGCGATACAGCCGCCGACAACATTGATTCTGGCACTAGTGTCACTATTTTGCAACCAAGTCTACCTGGCGCTTTCCATGTCCATCGACATCGTAGACCGGATTAATACAGTCAGTAGTGTCACTATCGCTCGCGGCATCGACCGGCCCCGAACGACCCGGAAACGACCACTAACCCCGTCGCTCGAGGCACTGCGAGCGACGGGGCCGCAGCTGGCCACCGTTTGATCCTTGTTTGTCACTTGCTACCGACCGGTGACGACCGGTCGCCCCTCATATTATAGCTAAATAATTCAGCCCTCAAGGCTGTGGCGTGGTCGCCGGATCGCTACAGCGAGTTGCGAACCGACTCCATGGCCGCGAGCCGCCGGGCGATCATCTCCACCGACGACCCGGTCGCGGCATCCGCGGATCCCCTCTCGAGCTCTCGGAGGCGGGCCCGCACCAGAGCCATCTCCTCGTCCAGACGCTCCCCCGCCTCGGTCCTGGTGAGCAGATCCTGGTCGACCCAGTCCGCAGCGTCGATATCCTTGGCAGCCACGATAGTTCGCCTTTCAGTTGGCGCGGGGGAAGTTGTACAGCTTGCGGGCGTTCAACTCGACGATCTTGTGGGCCTCGGCATCCGGAACATCGGCCAGCAGCTTGGCGGTGAACTCCCGGCTGTGCGGCCAGTTCGAGTCCGAGTGCGGGTAGTCGCACTCCCACAGAATGTTGTCGATACCGATCGCCTCGCGGCGGATGACGCCCTCGTGGTCATCGATGAAGCAGCCCCAGATGTGCTCGCGGAACAGATCCGACGGGCGCACCTCCTTGTTCACGTTCTGGTACCAGCGGTGCTTCTCCCAGGTCTGGTCGATCCGCTCCAGCAGATAGGGCACCCAGCCGATGCCACCCTCGGACAGTGCGATCTTCAGGTTCGGGAACTTGTAGAACACCGGGGAGAACAGCAGGTCGGCCGTCGCGTACATCGAATTGGTGCCGAACAGCGAGATCATCACGGCCATCGGCGCCTCGGGGGAGGTGATCGGCGGCTTGCCGGACGAGCCGAAGTGCATGCACAGCGGCATGCCGGTCTCCTGCGCGGCGGCGAACACCGGATCCCAGTGGTCGGTGTAGAACGACGGAAGCCCCAGCGGCACAGTACATTCCGGGAATGTGATGGCCCGGGCGCCCTTCGCGGCGCAGCGATAGATCTCGGCGGCCGCGGCGACCGGATCCCACAGCGGCAGGATGATCAGCGGAATGAACCGATCCGGCGCGGTCGCCGCCCACTCGTCGAGGTGGAAGTCGTTCCACGCCTTCACCGACAGCAGGGCCAGCTCCTTATCCTTCCCCTCCAGGAAGACGGTGCCGGAGAAGCGGGGGAACGACGGGAAGCAGAGCGCCGCCTGGACGCCGTCGATATCCATATCGGCGACCCGCGCCTTCGCGTCGTAGGCGCCGGGCAGCATATCCGAGTACCGCGTTGGGTCCATGCCGTATTCCTGCGGCCTCTTGCCCGCTACCGCATTCAGCCCGATGTTCGGATACACCCGGCCCTCGTAGACCCAGACCTCCGAGAGCCGCTTCTTCCCCCCACCGCCGGCTCGTGCCGCGGCGAGCAGCGCCTTCGACAGCGCCTCGTCGCCGGCGTTCTCCGACATGTCCATCTCGACGATGCGGGGACCGGCCTCGATGAACTTCTTCGGCAACCGGTCGACCCACACCGACGGCGGCTCGATCAGGTGGTCGTCGACAGAAATCATCTGCATGGAGTCTTGAAGCGGCACAATGCCTCCTCGAAAAAAGGGAACGATGACCCCGGATGCGTCGACACAGTCGGATCCAGGATCTACTTCTGACACTGTGTACTGTAGTGACTGCAGTCACAGACGTCAAACCTCGGGTCAACATGCGCGTTCATGCGGATAAACCGAGGTTCGACCCGGCTCATCGGGTCTATGCAGACCGCTCATGCTGCAATTTTCTGACAACATCGTCACCATCCGAGACGCGTCAAGAGGGCACCACCAGGACGGTCGAGGCGGCCCTGCCGCATCTGGTCCCGACCAAGGGCACCATCGTCACGACGGCCGCCTACTCGATCCGGTCGCCGGAGATCGCTCGACTGCCGTTCGCCGGCCTCAAGAGCGCGGTCGCCGTTTTCACCAAGGGAATCGCAAAAGAGTACGGACAGCACGGAATTCGCGCGAACTGCGTCTGCCCGGGCGCCGTCGAAACCGAGACGCTGCGCGTGGTGCGCGACTATATCGCCATGGAGCGCGGCTACCCCCACGAGGAGGCTCTCGAACGGGTCATGGTCGAAGAATGGGGCTTCACCGCGGCGCTGGGGCGGCCAGGGCAGCCGCACGAGGTCGGTGAATTGACAGCGTTCCTGCTCTCCCCGCGCGCCGGATTCCTCACCGGTGCGCTGATCAATATCGACGGCGGCACCAACTTCTGATCCGGCTGGAGACAGTGGGGCGGCGAGCGCTCCCCACTGTCCCGACCGGCTATACGGTCGCGGCCGCGTCGGCGGCGGGATAGCGCAGCACGCCCCTGAGGTTGCGTCCGGCGCGCATATCGTCATAGCCGTCGTTGATCTTCTCCAGCGGATACGTCCGGGAGACAACGGCATCCAGGTCGACCTGTCCGTTGCTCCACAGCTCCAGGATTTTCGGGATGTCCGCGCGCGGATTCGCCGAACCGTACAGGCTGCCGATGATCCGCTTCTCGTTCAGCGTCAGATCCATCAGGCTGACCGCCACTTCCTTCTCGGCCATCGGGTGAATATTCGTCACGATCAGCTCGCCGCGCTTGGCGGTCATCGCCAGCGCCTTCTTGATCAGGCGGCCCTCGCCGACTCCCATGGTGCAGATGAATTTGTCGGCGCCGCGGTTCCAGGTCGCCTCGCTGACGACCTCGGGCGCCTCATCCCAGGATGCGGCCACGTGGGTGGCGCCCATTCGCAGGGCGGCCTCGCGCTTGGACTCCGACGGATCGATCGCGACGATCGTGCGCGCCCCGGACAGCCGCGCGCCCTGTACGGCCGCGGCGCCGATACCGCCGACACCGGCGACCACGACATTGTGGCCGGGCCGGATGCCTGCGGCATAGACCGCCGATCCCCAGCCGGTGATGAAGCCGCAACCGAGCAGACATGCCCGGTCCAGCGGATGGTGCGGCTCGATCTTGATGCAGCTGGCCTCGTGCACGACGGTGTGGTGCGCGAACGAACCGACCCCGCACGCCAACCCGAGATCCTGTCCCCGGGCGTGGTGGCGCGCGGTGGCGTCGAAGATCTGCCGGCCGCTGTAGATTTTCGCGCCCAGATCGCAGAGGCTCTGATGGCCGGTCGCGCAGGATGGGCAGCGCCCGCACGACGGAATGAAGCCGAACACCACGTGGTCGCCCTCCTGCAGCCACGAAACACTCGACCCGACCTGTTTCACCACGCCGGCGCCTTCATGCCCGCCGATGCACGGCAGGCCGAACGGCATATCCCCGGTGACGATGTGCTCATCCGAATGACACATACCCGAGGCGTGCAGTTCGACCAGCACCTCCTCCGCCTTCGGCGCATCCAGCTCGATCGTCTCGACCGACCATGGCGCGTTGCGCTCCCATAGCACGGCGGCAGTTGTCTCCATCTTGTTCCTTTCTTCCGCCGCAACCCGATAGCCAACGGCGACAAAGTAATATTCAGCCGATAATCGACTGGGTCTCCAGGAATCCGGTGATTCCTTCCGGGCCGCCTTCACGACCGATTCCCGATTCCTTGAAGCCGCCGAATGGGCTGCCGAAATCGACGGGGGCCGGGGAATTCACCGATACCGATCCGACCCGCAACCGGGCCGCGACCCGCGCCGCTCGCGCCCGATCCGCGGACCACACCGCCGCGGCGAGACCGTATTCGGAATCGTTCGCGATGTGTACGGCATCGTCATCGTCGGCATAGGGAATGACCACGGCAACCGGTCCGAAGATTTCGGTCCTGGCGATGGTCATGTGATTGTCGATATCCGCCAGTACGGTCGGCAGGTAATACCAGCCGGTGTCGAATCCGGCGGGACGGGTGCCGCCGGTGACGACCCGCGCACCCGCCTGGACCGCCGCCGACACCATCGACTCGACCCGCTCCAGCGCGGCCCGGTTGATCAATGGGCCGATATCGGTCGCCGGATCCTCCGGAGCACCGATCTGCAACGCCCGCACGGCCGTTGCGAAGACGTCGAGGAACTCCTCGTAGCGGGTAGACGGCACCAGAATTCGCGTCTGTGCCGCACACACCTCGCCGTTATTCGCCATCACGCCGGTGACCAGTCCGCCGATCGTCTCGGCATCGAAGACGGCATCGTCGAGCACGATGGCAGGCGATTTACCGCCGAGCTCGAGCGCGCAGCGCCGCACGGCGGCGGCACAGACGGCGCCGATTCGTTTGCCCGCCGCCGTCGACCCGGTGAAACTCACCTTGTCCACACCTGCGTGCGAGACCAGCGCCTCCCCCGTCGCGACGCCGCCGGAAACGATGTTGATCACGCCCGGCGGGAGACCGGCCTCCTCGATGACCTCGGTGAACATCGACAACCCCAGGGGTGCGTCCGGCGCGGACTTCAGTACAACGGTGCACCCGGCCGCCAGCGCGGGCGCCAGCTTGAGCGCCGCGGTGAACAGCGGGACATTCCACGGCACGATCGCCCCGACGACGCCCACGGGAACCCCGCGCACCAGCACCTCGCCCCCGGCGCCGGACCGGCGGGTCTCCTCGAACGCGAAGTGCTCCAGCATGCGTGCGTGGGCGCGGTACACCCCGGCCGCCAAGCCGACCTGGCCGAATGAGGCGAAGCTGCGCGGCGACCCCACTTCCGCGCAGAGCAGCTCGGCGAATTCGCCGGATCGGCGTTTCAGCCCGGCGGCCAGGCCGCTGAGCAGCTCGGCTCGATCGGCGGGCGTGGTCGCCGCCCACGGCCCGCTGTCCAATGCGGTCCGGGCCGCGGCGACGGCCGCGGCGACATCGGCACCGGATGCCTCGGTCACAGCGCCGAGCAGCGCGCCGGAAGCGGGCGAAACCACCTCGATGCGCGGCCCGTCGGCCGGCTGCCACTTGCCCGCGGCATAGAACCCCTCGTATACGCGCACCGCTACCTCCTCCATCCGACTGCTCCATCCACAAACGGGGGCCGGGCCGACGCCGGAACGGGCCGGGACGCCACCCGCGTCTGCCTGAATTCTGGCAGTAATGTCACTTCTGGCGCAAGCGTGGGTTCACTCGAAGACCGACGCCAGTCGATCCGGGGTGCTGCCATGCAGGATCAGTTCGTCGGCGCCCGCGTCGAGGTAGCGCTCGAAGGTGGCGTGACATTCGGCCGCCGTACCGACCGCCGACGCCTCGGTGAGCCAGCGGTCCGGCAGCGTAGTCGCGACCTCCGCCAGCTGCGCGGTCGTCCGGACCGAATCCGCCGAACCCCGCACACCGACCAGGTGCGGATGCGCGCGCAGCACCGCGAGCTGCTCCGGATCCCAGCCGTTGACCTGCGCGAGTTGCTCGCCGAAGCCCGGAATCTGGTAGTAGCTCACGGCCCGTCCCGCGACCACCGCCGCCGCATCGGCGGGCGCCAGCCCGGAGGCGACGACAACGGTGGCGTAGATCCGCACCGCTTCGGGCGCCCGGCCCTGTGCGGCGGCGGCCTCGCGCACCCGCGCGGCCGAACGCGCCACCGCCTCCGGGGTCAGGAACGGATGCAGGATCACGCCGTCGAAATGGCGGCCCGCCAGCTCGAGGCCGCGCGGCCCGACGGCGGCCAGCAGCAGCGGCGGCACCGGCTGATCCGGCACATCGGTCAGGCGTAAGGACGGGAAATCTCCCGCGGGCCCCTGGTAGCGAACCTTCTCACCACGGCAGAGCCGCCGGAAGATATCGGCCGAATCGACCAGCGAACGATTCGTCGGCACCGGCAGTCCCACGGCCTGCCACATGGCGGCTACCGACCGGCCCACCCCCAGGATCAGGCGGCCGTCGGACAGCGCCTGCGCGGTCATCGCCATCGAGGCGAGCAGGGCGGGATGGCGCGAATTGAGGTGGGTGACGCCCGCCGCGATATCGATTCCGCTGGTGACCTGACCGATCGCGCCGGCCAGCACCCCGAAGTCCTTGGTCCCCCACCGCTCGCTGATCCAGACCGTGCCGAGACCGAGGCGCTCGGCCTCGACCGCCTGCGCCAGCGCCGGGCGCGGATCGGTGACTCGGCCGGGCAGGACGTAGGCGCCAAACCTCGCGCTCCGATCCGTAGCACTGGATTTTTGTTCACTCATACCCATATTCTGACACTAATGGTCAGTTTCTGGGTCGGCGCTATCGGATGTCGGCAGCGGGGGTTGTACGAGGAGAAAGCGAGATTCGAGTGAGCTACACCGCCGAGCGCGGGCGACTGGACGACCAGGCCCGCGAGACGCTCGTGCACTGGGCGAGCGCCCACCTCCCGCCGCCCGGCCACTCGGATTTCCGGCTGTCGGACTTCTCCGCTCCGAACGCCGGATACTCCGGCAAGACAATCTTCTTCACCGCCACCTGGATCGATCCGAATGGGCAGCGGGTGCGGCGTGACCTCGTGCTGCGCATGCAGGCGGCCGACCATCAACTCTTCATGGTCCCCGACGCCATCCGGCAGGCCGAGGTCATGCGCCGGCTCGGCGGGCATTCCGGAGTCCCGGTGCCTGCCGTCGCCGCCCAGGAGTCCGATCCCGGCATACTGGGCGCGCCCTTCTATCTGATGGACCGCGTCGACGGGCGCATACCGTCGGACGTGCCGAGCTGGCATAGGGCGGGATGGACCGCGGATCTATCCGCCGCACAGCGAACACTCCTGTACGACAATGCGTTACGGGCCCTCGTCGCGCTGCATCGGATCGATGCCCCCGGCGATGTCGAGGCGCTGGCGACACCCGGACCGGGCACCGCATTGTCGCGCTATGTCGACGATGTGCGCCGCTGGTACGACGCCGCCACGGACCACTTGGTGGTCGACCCCGGCGTACTCGCCGCAGCCATGGCCGAATTGGCCGACCACATCCCGGACACCTCGGCCGAGGGCATCGTCTGGGGCGACGCCCGGGTGGGAAACATCTCCTTCGCCGCCGACCTGTCGGTGGCGGCCCTATTCGACTGGGAGGGCGCCACCACCGGTCCGCCCGGCATCGATCTCGGGTGGTGGCTGATGTTCGAGCGGTATCTGTGCGAAAGCATCGGGCTGCGGCGGCCCGACGGTGTGCCCGACGACCCGGAAATCGTGCGCCGCTATGAACAGCTCGGCGGCAGCCATACCGGCGATATCAGCTACTACACGCTGCTCGCCGCCGTCGTGCTGACACTGATCACCAACCAGCTTGCCGCCCTGCTGATCCGGGATGGGCTGGCGCCCGCGACGGCGCACTCCTACCCCGCCGCCGCGCAGGAGCTGGTCCGCCGATACCTCGGCGAACGAATCGAACAAAGGAGCATGTCTCGATGAACGAACCGGCACCGATCGGCACCGTGGGCACACCGTGGGAGATGATCGTGGAACGCGGAAAGATCCGCGAATTCGCGAAGGCCATGCAATCGAACAATCCCGCGTACGACGGCCCCGATGCCGTCATTCCGCCGACCTTTCTGATCACCGCGGGACAGTGGGCCCCGCCCGGCGTCCGCCTCGACATCGGATTCGACCGCAGGCGGCTGCTGCACGGCGAACAGGAATACATCTTCCACGGTCCACTGCCCCGCGCAGGAGACCGGCTCACCGCGCAGGAAAGGGTCCTCGAACGATTCGAGAAGCCGGGAAAGCGCGGTGGTGTCATGCGATTCGCCGTAGTTGCCACCGAATTCCGTACCCCCACCGGTGAACTCGTCGCGGAAGCGCGCGCTACCTTCATCGAAACGGCCGCCAAGGAGAAGACTGCATGAGCCAGCACACCGAAATAGGCGCCACGGCGGAACCCCGTACCTTCGGCCCGCTGACCCGGCAGATGTTCGTGCGCTATTCCGGCGCCTCCGGCGATCTCAACCCGATGCATTACGACGACACCGCGGCCACCGCGGCCGGATTTCCCTCGGTCTTCTCCCAGGGCATGCATCAGGCGGCATTGCTGGCGACATTTGCCACCGACTGGCTCGGTGCGGGCAATCTCCGGCGGTTCAGCGTCCGGTTCCGGGAGCAGGTCTGGCCCGGAGACGTGCTGACCTGCAGCGCAACGGTGACGTCGGTCACGCCGGTCGACCACGCCCGGCTGGTCACCATCGACCTTGTATGCGTTCGTCAGACCGGCGGCACCGCCCTGGCCGGTTCCGCGGAGTTCCTGCTCGGCGACATCGACGACGCACCGGTGGCGGGTACATGAACCGGACCTGGGTAATCGACTAAAGTAGCCACTGATGTCAGAGAACCGAATCCTGCGCCGGGCAAGCTACGGCCCGTCGAGCCCCGAGGTCGGCACCCGGGGCACTACCACCCGACGAAAGATCGTCGAGGTTTCGCTCGCGCTCTTCGGGGAAGTCGGCTTCTTCAACACCTCGGTGGATGCCATCGCCAAAGCGGCCGGGATGTCCCGGGCCACTCTCTACCAATATTTTCCGGGCAAGGACGAAATCTTCCTGGAACTGATGGACGAATGCGGCAGCGCGCTGCTGCGCGTGACCCGCCGCATCGGCCCGCTGGGTCCGACGCCCACCGGTTTCGACAACCTGAACTGGTGGCTCGGCGAGTGGAGCTGGGTCTTCGAGCGCTATTCGACGATGTTTGTGCAATGGGCGAGCGTGGCCGCGACCGAGAGCGGCGTGCAATCGGAGATCGATCGATTCGTCGGCCGATACCAGCATCAGCTCGCCGACCGCCTGACCGCCGCGGACCTCAACGGACTCGACCCCGAGTTCGCGGCCATGGCAATGATGGCGGTCGTGCACCGGGTGAATCTCTATCTGCATACCGACCGCGCCTACGGCCGCAGCATCGAATCCGTGGTCGACGCGCTGTCGGTCTTCCTGCAGCTGCTGTTCTTCCCGGACACTCCGCCGAGTGTGTTCGACACGCTCTCACTGAGTGTCGATGCGGCACAAGTCATCCCGATCCCGCCCGCGCCCACCGCGCAGGGGCTGTCCATCGAGGAACGCACCCGAGGTCTCAGCACCAGGGCGCGCCACACCGTCGAGCGGTTGGTCAACGCCGGCGCGGCCCAGTTCGCCGCCCGCGGGTACCACCGAGCCAATGTCGACGACATCGTCGCCGCGGCCGGCTACGCACGCGGGACGTTCTACAAATACTTCACCGAGAAGCAGGATTTGCTGCTCACCGTCTGCATCGAGGCGGCATCGAAGTCCCTGGTACTCGACGATGAGCTCCGGCAGCTGTCCCCTCCGGCCGTCGATACTGCCGCATTCCATGCCTGGCTCTCCAATTTCGTGCACTTCGAGGCGCAGTTCGGCGGGACCATCGACATCTGGACCGAGCGCAGCACCGAACGGTCGCTGATCGCGGACCTGGGCGCCTACGGCGAAGCCATGACAGACTCGGCGATCCTCGATTTCCTCGGCACCGCCGAGCGGGGGGACTTCCCGTTCGACCCCCTCGGCGCGGTGCTGATCTTCCGCGCAATCCTCGAGCGCCTGCCGCGCGCGTCCCAGGAGATCGAGACGCCGCTGCCCCCTGATCAGGTGGTGGACCTGATGGCCACGGTCATTACGCGCGGCTTCTTCTCGCGCGGCCGGAGCAGCCCGATCAGATAATGCCTCCGGAACGGAGCTCCCCGATTCCGGCGGCCGAATACCCCAGTTCGGCAAGAACCCGGTCGGTGTGCTCGCCGACGACCGGCACCGGGTCCATCCGAGGTTCCACCCCGTCGAGACTCGTCGGCGGCAGCAATGCCTCGATGGGTCCGCCGGGACTGTCCACCTGACGGAAACGGTCGCGCTGCGCCAGCGCCGGATGCTCCCACACCTGATCCATGCGGTTGATCCGAGCAGTCGCGACCCCGGCCGACGTGAGCCGGGCCTCCAGCGAATCGGCGGACAGTGTGCTCGTCGCGGATTCGATGATCCCTTCGAGGATCTCGCGATTGGCGACGCGATTCGGGTTCGTCGAGAACCGCGGATCGGTGGCGAGTTCCGGCTGTTCGAGTACCTTCGCGCACAACGCCTGCCATTCCCGGTCGTTCTGCACCGCGAGCAGCACGGTGCCCCCCTCTGCGGTGCCGAACGGACCGTACGGCGCGATGGTCGCATGGCGCGCCCCCGTACGCAGCGGGGCCGAACCGCCGTAACGCGCGTAGTAGAGCGGCGACCCCATCCATTCGACGAGCGCCTCGAACAGCGAGACCGATACCGCTCGTACCCGCCCCGTCGTCGCCCGGGCGTACAGCGCGGTCATGATGCCCGAGAAAGCGAAGCTGCCAGCGGCGATATCGGCCACCGAGATCCCCGCCTTCGCGATCTCCTCCTCCGAGCCGGTCACCGACAGCAGCCCCGCCTCGGCCTGCACCAGCAGGTCGTAAGCCTTGCGGGAATGCCATGGTCCGTCGGCACCGTAGCCGGAGATGCCGCAGGGAATCAAGGACGGGAACAGTTCCGCCAGCCGCTCGTTGCCAAGGCCCATCCGGTCGACCGCGCCGGGCCCGAGGTTCTGCACGAAGACGTCCGCACCGGCCAGCAGTCGATGCAGGATCTCCCGTCCGCGCTCGGACTTGAGGTCGAGGGTCAGCGACTCCTTGGACCTGTTGAGCCAGACGAAGTAGCTCGACTGCCCCAGCACGGTGGTGTCGTAGCCCCTGGCGAAGTCGCCGGCGCCCGGCCGCTCGATCTTGATCACCCGAGCACCCAGGTCGGCCAGCTGACGGGTGGCATACGGGGCCGCCACTGCTTGTTCGAGACTCACTACCACCACACCATCGAGCGGCAATTCGCGCATCGGGTTCTCCCTGCCCGTTCCCGCGAACACGTCGCGGCCGTACCCACGGCCCGAGTGCCGCCGTACCGTCTATCTGACCTACATTGTCAGATAGACAATACAGATGATGACTTGGCGCGATCAAGACTTACTGTCGTAGAACAGGGTATAAGCACTGCATAGCCGCCAACTTGACGGCTGAAGCGCACCGGAACGGAAGTAGACAAGGTGTCAGATCATCGAATATTGTGGATGTGACCCACACCCCAAGACTAGGAACATCGAGTCCTGTGCCACACGCGATCGACAGACCCGGCGCCAGTTCGGCGGTCAGGGCACGCGTCGACGGGGCACACCGAACAACGCCGATCGGACCACACGATGACGATTTCCCTCCTCCTCGAAATGTCGGTGTCCGGATTCCCGGAACGTACCGCCATCACCTCGGGTGACGAGTCGCTGACCTACCAGCAGTTCGACGACCTGGTCCGGGGCTCCGGCACAGCATTACAGCAGTCCGGCGCGAAGAACCTGATCTATTTGGGCGGTTCCGGCCTCGAGCTGCCCGCCTTACTGTTCGGGGCGGCTTACGCGGGGATCCCGTTCGTACCCATCAACTACCGGCTCGACAACATCCGGCTGACCCGGCTGATCGAACGGGTCGAGGATCCAATCGTCGTCGTTGCCCCGCGCTACGCCGAATCGGTCGGGCAGTCCGGCGCCACGATCCACGCCACCGACGAGTTCTTCGCGCAGGCTCGCGCGGCCGTCGCGCAGCCCCTACCGCCCGCCGATAACGACCCCGAAGGCCCCGCGGTCGTCCTGTTCACCAGCGGAACGACCTCGGAACCGAAGGCCGTGGTGTTACGGCACAGTCATCTGCTGAGCTACGTCATGGGAACCGTCGAATTCGGTTCGGCCGATCCGGCGGACGGCGCATTAATCAGCGTGCCGCCGTATCACGTGGCAGGGATCGGAACGATCCTCACCAACATCTACGCCGGTCGGCGGATGATCTACCTCGCCGATTTCGATGCGCTCGAATGGGTCCGCCTCGTGCGTGCCGAGGCGGCCACCTCCGCGATGGTCGTGCCTACCATGCTCGAACGCATCGTCACCGCCCTGGACGGCAACACCGCCGATGTGCCCGCCCTGCGGTCACTGTCCTACGGCGGCGCCCGTATGCCCCGGCCGACACTCGAGGCAGCCTTGAAAGCCTTCCCCGACACCGGATTCGTGAATGCCTACGGATTGACAGAAACCAGCTCGACCATCGCCCTGCTCGGTCCCGAAGACCATCGCTCCGCACTGGAAAGCGATGATCCCGGCGTTCGTGCTCGCCTCGGAAGCATCGGCCGACCGGTTCCGGAGATCGAAATAGTTCTTCGCGATGTGGACGGAAGCCCCGTCCGAGATGGCGAGCAAGGCGAGCTGTGGGTCCGCGGCCCCCAGGTGTCCGGCGAGTACATGGGCACCGGCTCGGTGCTGGATGCCGCAGGCTGGTTTCCCACTCGTGATCTGGCATACCAGGATTCCGACGGTTTCGTGTTCATCGTCGGCCGCAATGACGACACGATCATCCGGGGTGGCGAGAACATCGCACCGGCCGAGATCGAGGACGTCCTGATAGAGCATCCCGCCGTGAGATCCGTCGCCGTGGTTGGGATCCCCGACGAGCACTGGGGTCAGGCGATCCTGGCGGCCGTGGTGCCCGAGGGTGACAGCTCACCGACCTCGGAGCAACTGCGCGAATTCGTGCGAGCCCGGCTGCGCTCCTCGCGAACGCCGGATCGGCTCGTTTTCCGCACCGATCTGCCGGCGACACCGACCGGGAAAATTCTGCGCAAGGATATTGCCGCCGATTACCTCGCGAGCGCGTCCGCCGATTCGGCCCGCTGACTCGCACATCCAGGAAGGAGTTAACAATGTTGAAGTCCGGAGTTCGTTTACGAAGCCAGGTATGTGCCACGGAGGTGATCGTGGTGCGGGCGGGTGACCAGGCCACCGTCTTGAATTGCGGCGGATTTCCGATGGTCGATCTCGCGCAGTCCCAGGAACCGGGGCCGAACCTCTCCGACGAATTCGCCGGCGGCACCCTCATCGGCAAGCGGTATGTCGATGCCGCCGGCACGATCGAGGTCCTGGTCACCAAGCCGGGCGCGGGCACGCTGGTGCTCGGCGACACCGCGCTCGCGGTAAAGACCGCGAAACCCCTGCCTGCCAGTGACTGACCCCGGATCGGGTCCGCTGGCCGGCGTGCGAGTCGTCGAACTCGCCGGCATGGGGCCCGCACCGCATGCCGCAATGATCCTGGCCGACCTGGGCGCGGACGTCGTACTGATCGAACGTCCGAGCCCGGAGACCGCGGGCCGTCGGCCGGCTCAGCAGCGCGGGCGCACGCTGGTCGAGGCCGACCTGAAGAATCCGGAAGATCTCGAGCACATACTGTCCCTGCTCGAGCGGGCGGACGTATTGCTCGAGGGATTTCGCCCCGGTGTCACCGAACGATTGGGTATCGGCCCGGAGGTGGCCCTGCCACGCAACCCGCGGCTGATCTACGGGAGGGTCACCGGCTGGGGGCAGACCGGGCCACGTGCCCAGCAGGCCGGCCACGACCTCAACTACATCTCCGTCACCGGACTGCTGCACGCCGTCGGCCGGGCCGGTGAACGTCCGATCCCACCGCTGAACCTGTTCGGCGACTTCGGGGGCGGCTCGATGTTCCTGGTGGTGGGCGTGCTCGCGGCACTGGTCGAGCGGCAGCGCTCCGGTCTGGGCCAGGTCATCGACGCGGCCATGGTGAACGGGGCACCGGCGCTGGGCCATCTGCTGTGGTCGATGCGGGCGGCAGGCCGCTGGTCCGACGAGCGGGGAACCAATGTCTTCGATGGTTCCGCACCGTTCTATGACACCTACGAATGCGCCGACGGGCGGTACATCGCGGTGGCCGCGTTGGAGCCGAAGTTCTATGCCGAGCTGCTCCGTGTACTCGATATCGATCCGGAAACTATAGGGCCACAGCGTGATCCGCAAGGGTGGCCGCGAATGCGCGCGATATTCGGCGACCGATTCGCCTCCCGCCCACGCGACGAATGGGCGCAGCTGTTCGACTCCGTGGACGCGTGTGTGACACCGGTGTTGTCCTTCGCCGAGGCCGAGGCCGATGACCATATGGCCGCCAGGGGCGTGTTCATCGAGGTCGACGGTGCGATCCAGCCGGGTCCGGCCCCGTCGTTCTCGAGGACTCCCACACCTGCGCCGCCACCGCCACCGCATCGGCCGGCGGATATCACCACCCTCTGGACATGAATCCTGCCAACGTGAGCAGGGGTAGGAAAGGAATCAACTTGACCGACAACGCAATCGACGTCGCCACGCCGACCGTTCTCCTCGAACGACGCGGCCATGTTCTCGTCATCACCCTCAATCGGCCCGCCGCCCGCAATGCGGTCAACGCCGAGATGTGCATTCAGGTCGGCGACGCGCTCGAAGCGGCCGACCACGATCCGGAGATCCGCGTCGTCGTCCTCACCGGCGCGGGCGATAAGGCGTTCTGCGCCGGAGCGGACCTCAAGGCGATCATGCGCGGCGAGGCGGTAATTCCGGAAGGCCGCGAGCACTGGGGGCTGGCCGGTTACGTATCGCACCCGATCGACAAGCCGACGATCGCGGCGGTCAACGGGCCGGCCCTGGGCGGCGGCACCGAACTGGTACTCGCCAGCGATCTGGCGATCGCGGCGAATACCGCGGTTTTCGGCCTGCCCGAGGTGACCCGTGGACTGATCGCCGGGGCCGGCGGGGCGTTCCGGCTCTCCACCAGACTGCCGCAGGTGGTAGCGATGGAGTTGCTGCTCACCGGCGATCCGATCACCGCCGAACGGGCGCTCGAGCTGAATCTGATCAACCGCGTCGTGCCGGCGGACCAGGTGCTGGACGAGGCACTGGCCCTGGCCCAGCGGATCGCGGAGAACGCGCCGCTCGCGGTCCAGGCCAGCAAGCGCATCGCACTCGGCCAGAACAGCGCCGGAGACCGCCCCGGCGAGGAGCCGGGCTGGGCCGCCACCACCGCGGAACTCCAGACAGTCGCCTTCTCCGAGGATGCCCAGGAAGGCCCCCGGGCCTTCGCCGAAAAGCGTAAACCGGTGTGGAAGGGCCACTGACCGTCGGCTGCGGCAAAGAACGCCGGGTGTCGGGACATATCGTCCCGGCACCCGGCGTTCATTTCCGGTGCATCAATGTGTGCGAACGCCGAAATCGATATCGGCAATGCCCGAGAATGGCGCGAAACCGTGGCGGTTCATACTCGGCCGCCGTCGATCATATACCACTGCAACGGGCCAGTCCGGTCATCACATAGTTCCGGAATGCTTCCTCAACCTCGGCCCGGTCCGTACTGGTCATGAAATCGCGAGCCCCATCCCGGTGATCCATTTCTCCACCGGCTCATAGGCGATGGTTTCGAACGGCTTGCCACCACCGGCCGCGCCGGCGGCCAGCCAGGTCCGGACCTCATTGGCGCCCACACCCGCCTCGGCACGGGCGACCCTGACCAGATCTACCAGCCTGGTGGTGTCCCACGACGCCATGGCATCGAGGAATGCCCCGTCCCACTCCGGATTGATCTTCTGCGCGGCGGCCTCGAAACCGGCGGCGATGATCCGGGCCCGGTCCTCGTCGCTGATATCGTGCGTGTCCACCTCCAGGCTCGGCGGGGAATGCGACAGCCCACCGGTGCCGATCACCAGCACTCGCTCGGCGATACCGTCCAGGAACTGCCCGACCGCGGCGCCGAACTCCAGGACCCGCTCCGGCGTCGGCAGCGGCGCGGTAGCGCAGTTGATCGGCACCGGAATGACCGGATAGGCGTCCAACCCCGCCGTTAAATCGCGCAGCGGCTGCGCGAACGCATGATCCAGCTCGATTTCCCGGCATACGGCGATATCGAATCCGGCGTCGAGCAACCGGTCCGCGAGCGCTCGTGACAACTCGGCGGGGACCCGCAGCCGGCCGGCGGGATGTCCCGCCTCGGCCATAATGCCGGCGCTCAACGCCACCGCGAAGGAGGGCACAATATTGCGGAACGCGCGGCGATGGTCACCGCCGAAGAGCACCACAACATCCGGGGCGAATGCGTCGACCAGGTCTCGGACCTGATCGATGCCGGCACGAAACTTCGGACCGAATACCCGGTCCACGTCGCGCGCCATTCCCGGACTGTGGCTCGCACAGACGACAAAACGATCTGCCTCGGACATATCAGCCCTCCTTGTATTACTTCCAACTGTCCTAGATCAGCGACGGGTTGCCATGCCCGCATCGACGTTCAGCGTGGTCCCGGTGAAGGACCTGCCCGACTCCGAGATCAGGAACAGGATCGCCTCGCTGACATCGCGCGGTTCGATCATCGGCAAATCGGGCAGCAGCGTCTGCATGGCGTTGGCCAGATTCGGATACTCCCCGAGCACGTTGAACAGTTCCGGGTTCTCCAGCACCATCGGAGTCGCGCAGTTGGTCGGCGCGACGCCGTTCACGCGAACATGGTGCTGGGCAAGGTAATTCGCGTACTGCTTGACCAGCCCGGTCAGCGCGAGCTTCGCCGTCCCGTAGGCGTCGTCGCCGCCTTTTCCGTTGCCCAGCCCGAGCATCGCCGCCATCGAGCTGGTCACGACGATATTGCCGTCCCTATGGCCGTGGGTGCCCCGCTCGATCAGATGCGGCAACGCGACCTGGATCGTATTCCACGACCCAATCAGGAGAATATCGATCCCGGCGCGGAATGCCTCGGCAGCATCGCGCTCCTTCGTATTGCTCAGCAGCACACCGGCGTTGGCCAGCACGGTGTCGATATGACCGAAGCGCTCGATGCCCGCGTCGAAGGCGGCCTGCAACGCCGCCAGATCCCGGATATCGGCCTTCTGAGCCACCATCGACCGGCCGGCCTTCTCGACCAGGGCGACGGTCTCCTCGAGGTTTTCGGCCGTCCCGAGGTCGTACGGAACCAGGTCGATGTTCTCGCAGATGTCGATGCCGACGATATCGGCACCCTCCTCCGCACACCGCACAGCATGCGACCGGCCCTGGCCGCGCGCCGCGCCGGTAATGAAGACGACCCTGTCATCCAGCTTTCCCACTATCTTGTCCTTTCCGATCTTCCGGCCATGCGATGGCCACTCCGGCAGGCGACCACGTCAAGAGACGGCGCCGGCCTCTTTCAACGCGATGATCTGGTCCCAGTCCAGTCCCAGCTCTTGGAGCACATCGTCGGTGTGCTCACCATGGCCCGGGGCCGGACGCAGGGCCGCTGGCGCCTCATCGAACTGCACCGGATTCGCGGCCAGCGCGAAGGTATTGCCGTTGGCATCGGTCACCTTCGGCAGGTAGCCGTTCGCCACGACCTGCGGATCGTCGTGCAGCTCGAGCGGGGATTCGAACGAATCCCATACACCCTTGAAGTCGGCCAACTGCTTGCGCCAATGCTCGAGAGGTTCGGATTCGAAGGTCCGGCGCAGTTCCGCGATGCATTCCTTGCGGTGGGCGAATCGCACCGTGGCGTCGGCGAATCGTTCGTCCGCGATCAGGTCGGGACGACCGATCCGGGCACACAGATCCGGCCAGAACCGATCCGCCTGCAGCAGTACCAGGGCCAGGAAGCGATTGTCCTGGGTGCGGTAGACGCTGGTCACCGGGTTGGGCATATCGTCGAGGTGATATTTGGGAATATTCGACCCGATGACCTTGGAACCGACGACATCGGGCCCGAGTTGCCAGAGCGCGGTGCCCAGCAGCGAGACGTCGACCACGGAAGGCTGGCCCCTGCGTTCCCGTCTGAACAGCGCCGCGGCCACGCCGCCCGCGATCGCGAAGCCCCCGAAGACGTCACCGAACGCCGGACGCTGCAACGGCGGGTAGCTGCCGTCGCCGTCGGACAGCGCATCACCGATCCCACCGCGCGCCCAGTACGCCGCGAGATCGTAGCCGCCGCGATCGGCCTGCGGCCCCTTCGCCCCGTAGCCGTGCCCGCGCGCATAGATGATCTTCGGGTTGCGCGCCCGGACGGAGTCCAGGTCGACGCCGAGACGCTGCTGCGATCCGGGCAGCAGGTTGGTGGAGAACACGTCGGCCTGCTCGATCAGCTTGTACAGGACTTCCAATCCCTGCGGGTTGGACACGTCCAGACCGACACTGCGCTTACCCCGATTGGGCTGCTCCACGAAGTGGTTGACGCCGGTCGCCCCGGCCACCACCCCGGAATTGACCAGGCCGCGCTGCGGATCCCCGGTCTCCGGATGCTCGATCTTGATGACATCGGCGCCCCAGTCCGCGAGCACCGCACCCGCGGAAGGCACGAAAGTCCAGGTGGCGAGCTCGACGACTTTCACGCCTTCGAGAATTGGCTCCATTCGACCAAAGTCCTTTCTTGTCCTTCTGTTTCGCACCCGCCCCGGGCGTCAGTGGAATCCGATGGATTTCGTCTGGAGGTACTGTTCGAACCCCTCGCGACCGTTCTGGCGGCCGAGACCGCTCTGCTTGTAACCGCCGTACGGTGAGTCGGCGCCGTAGAACATGCCGCCGTTGACCATCAGGGTGCCGGCCCGAATTCCGCGCGCGACCGCATCGACCCGCTCCGGGTCGGCGCCCCAGACCGAACCGGACAAGCCGTACAGACTGTCGTTGGCGATGCGGATGGCGTCGCTGTCGTCGTCGAACGGAATGATCGCGAGCACGGGCCCGAAGATCTCCTCCCGGGCAATGGTCATCGTGTTGTCGACATCGGCGAATACCGTCGGCTGCACGAAATAGCCCTTGGACAGCTGCGCGGGGCGGCCACCACCGACGGTGATCCTGGCGCCCTCCTGCTTGCCCTTCTCGATATATCCGAGCACCCGCTCCCGCTGGCGCGCGTTGATCAGTGGTCCGGCGAAGGTGGCGGGATCGGTGGGATCCCCGCAGGAGATGCCGCCGAATGTCGCGGTGGCGATCTCGACCGCCTCCGCATAACGGTTGCGCGGCACCAGGAGCCGGGACGGGAGGGCACAGCCCTGACCGGCGTGCATGCACGCGATCATCGACTGCGGGATGACGGCGCCGAAATCGGCGTCGTCCAGCACCACCATCGCGTTCTTGCCGCCGAGCTCGAGGAAGGTCCGCTTCAAGGTCGCCGCGGACAGTTCGACGATGCGCTTGCCGACCCCGGTCGAGCCGGTGAACGACACCATATCCACCCGCGGGTCCACGAGCAGCTGCTCGGCGATGCGATTATCGGAGGTCGTGACCACGTTGAACACGCCCGCCGGGATATCGGTGCGCTCGGCGACGAGCCGGCCGATGCGGGTCGCACCCCAGGGCGTGTCGGGTGCGGGCTTGAGGATCACCGTGTTGCCGGTCGCGAGCGCGGGCCCGATCTTGTTGATGGCGACCTCGACCGGGAAATTCCACGGCACGATGGCCGCGACCACACCGATCGGCTCCTTCGCCACCCGGCGATGACTGACCACACCGAAGAGTTCGGTATCGGGCAGTGCCCGCTCCCACTCGAATTCATCGATGAGTTCGGCCGGATAGCCGATCCCATCGGCGAGTGGCCAATCGATCTGGGCCATATAGGTGATCGAGATCGGCGACCCCGCCTCGGCGACCACCTCGGCCCGGAAGGCCTCCTTCTCCTGCTGCAGCGCCTCGTGCAGCTGGCGCAGGCAGTGCTGGCGGAATTCCCGGTCCGCGGCCCAGGTCCCCTGGTCGAATGCGTTGCGCGCCACCGCGATCGCACGGTCCATATCCGGCCGCCCGGCGTCGGCCGTCTCGCCGATGACCTCTTCGGTCGCCGGGTTGACGTTGTCGTAGCGAGCACCCGACGCCGCGTCGGTCAGGACGCCATCGATCAGCATGCGGGCCTCACCGCGGGCGGTATCGGATGTCGTGGGGGCTGTCATTGTCGCCGAGACTCCTTTGTGCCGGTCGAAATACTGGACACGACACCCGAAGTGGTGTGTGTCACAGTCGACTATATATAGTCAGATAATTAAAATCAATGTCCCTTTTAATCGGCAGCGGCATCACGCGGTCCTTTCAATCGCGGCGGCTGAGCAGCATGGCTCCCGCCACCGGTCCGCCACCGACCGCCACCGCCGCGAGTTCCGGGGGCTTGCGCACCTGGCGGTCGCCTCCCTCGCCCCACAACTGGACGCAGGCCTCGTGGAGGAACCCCATCCCGTGCAGGCGGCCGCCGGACAACTGGCCGCCGCTGGTGTTCAGCGGCAGCTCCCCGTCCAGGGCAATGCGGTGCCCGCCTTCGATGAATTCACCGACCTTGCCGTGCTCACAGAATCCCAGTGCCTCGAGCCACTGCACCGTCAGGAAGCTGAAGCCGTCGTAGAGCTGCGCGATATCGACGTCGGCCGGGCGCAGGGCCGTCCGTTCCCACAGCGTGGTCGCGGCGTCGTGCGCGGCCATCGTCGTAATGTCGGCGCGCTGATCCCAGGTGGCCCGCTCGAACATGCCGGTACCGACGGATTCGACGGTCAGCGGCGGTTTCGGCAGACCGGCGGCGGCCTCGCGCCGGGAGATGATCACCGCGGTGGCCCCATCGCACGGGACGTCACAGTCGTAGAGGCAGAACGGATCCGAGATCATCCGCGCCTCGAGGTAGTCCTCCATCGTCATCGGCGTGCGATAGACGGCGTCGGGATTGAGTCCGGCGTTGCGGCGGGCATTGATCGCAATGGCGCCGAGCTGTTCGCGGGTGAGCCCGAAATCGTGCATATAGCGCTGGGCCGGCATGGCCAGCCAGTTGGCCGCGGACACCGCGCCGAAGGGACCGAAGGGTTCCAGGTGCCCGGTCAGCCGCCCGCCGCCGACCAGGACCGACGCGCGCCCTGCGGTCTGCGCGGTCGACTCCCACACCGATCGGAAGACCAGCACATGCTCGGCCAGCCCGGTGGCCACGGCCATGCACGCATCGATCGCCGGGCCGATCTGACCCGCCGTCTCCATACTGCTGGTGAACCATGTGCTGCGTAATCCGAGCGCATTGCGCAGCTCGGTGACCGTGGCGCCAGAGAACCCCGGATCCGGCACACCCGGTCCCGGATAACTGGCGACGCCATCGATGGCACTCGGGTCCAGCCCCGCGTCCGCGATCGCCCGCAGCGCGGCCTCGATCGTCAACTCCAGACCGCCGCGCCCGAGGCGCCGGCCCACCTGCGACTTGCCCGCGCCGGTCAGCACGGCCTTGCCATCGAACAGGACGCCGGGCTCACTCATCGATTACTCCTGCGGCAGGACGGAACAGCGGGAGCCAGATGTCTTCCCACTGCTCGAAGAACACCTCGACCTCGAGGCCGACGGACACCGACTCCGGCGCCACCCCGACCACATTGCTCACCACGCGAACATCCGGCTGCTCCGCGAGCTCGATCATCGCCACGACATAGGGCGGCGGGAATCCCGGAATCCAGGGCTGCCGATTAATGGTGAACGCGGCAACCCGCCCCCGCCCGGAGACCGGCTCCGGCCCGACATCGATGCTCCGGCAGCGGAAGCATGCCGCCGATCCGGGGTGAAACCAGCGCTCACAACTGCGACACCGGTAGATCAGCAATCGTCCGTCGCGTCCCCCCGTCCAGAACGCCTCCGTCTCCGCCGTGGGGGTCGGCAGCAGCCGCACCTCGGGCCGGACGTATTCGACGGCGACTGCACTGCTCTGTGGTCGATCGTCGGTCTGTTCCATCAACTTCAGTCACATCCCGTGCTCGTGCTGCACCGTCGTCACGACCGGCCACAGCCACTCCAATCACACCCACACTAGGTAATATCTGACAGTAGTGTCAACAGACAGTGTGCATATTTCCAGCTATGCCCCTGAATCCTTCCCTTGATTCAGTGACTGTCTGACGATACGTACGAGCAAGGCGCGGCGCGCCGGCACCCAGCCGGCACCGGTCACCGGCGCACCGCGGCACGAGCGCGCTATATGCCGCTGGGCGGGCCGTCCGGCGTCGACGGCACGTCGATCAGATCACCGTATTTGGCCCGGGCGGCGGCGAGCCTGCGGCCGAGGAATTCACTGGGCCACATGGGATCATCGGCCTCGTACTCCCCCAGCAGCCGGCGCGCCAGATTCACCTTGTGCGCCTCGGTCGGGCCGTCTGCCAGACCGAGCGCCAGACCGGTCATGAGCATATCCACCAAGGGGAGCTGATCGGTGGTTCCGAGCCCGCCGTGGACCTGGATCGCCCGCAGCACGATCGATTGGATCACCTTGGGCGTCAAGACCTTCAGCGCGGCGATCTCGGTGCGGGCCGCATGTTCGCCCTGGGTGTCGATCAGCCACGCCGCGTACAGCACCGCCAGCCGGAACGGCATCAATTCGGTATAGGACTCCGCGATGAAACCCTGCACGAACTGCTTATCCGACAGCGCGCTGCCCTGTGTGAAGCGACTCTTCGCGCGCTCGCCCATCATGTCGATAGCGCGCTGGGCGACGCCGATCGACCGCATCGCATGGTGCAGTCGCCCACCGGCCAGACGCGACTGCGCCACCTCGAAGCCGTGGCCCGGCTCGCCGAGCATCGCGTCGGCGGGCACCCGGACATTCTCGTAGCGCACCAGCGAATGCCCCGGTTCGTGCCGGTGCGCACCGAACAGGTGGTGGGTCTCCTCGATGACCAGACCCGGCGTATCCCGCGGCACCAGGAACGTCGACGCCCCGCGGTGCACCGGCACGTCCGGGTCGGTGATCGTCACGACGATGAAGAACGAGGCCACCGACGCGTTGGACGACCAGTACTTGCGGCCGTTGATCACCCAGTCGTCCCCGTCGCGGACCGCACGGGTGGTGAACACCCGCGGATCGGCGCCGCCCTGCGGTTCGGTCATCGAGAAACAGGAGAAGATCTCCCCGGACAGTAACGGCTCCAGGTACCGATCCTTCTGGTCCGCGGAGCCGAACCGCGCCAGGATCTCGGCGTTTCCGGTATCGGGCGCCTGGGTGCCGAAAACGATCGGCCCCCAATCCGTTCGGCCGAGGATCTCGTTGAGCAGGGTCAGCTTGACCGCCCCGAAACCCTGCCCGCCGAGCTCCGGACCCAGATGCGCGGCCCACAACCCTTCCGCGCGGACGCGCTGCTTGAGCGGATCGACGATCTGCCGCCGCTGCTCGTCCAGCGGCAGGTATTCGCAGCCGGGGAACAGCACATCCAGCGGCTCGATCTCGTCCCGCACGAACTCTCGAACCCAATCGAGCTTCTTCTCGAATTCGGCGTCAGTAGAAAAATCCCATGCCATGTGAGTACTCCTTACGGAATTCCGCCGTCGACGCGCAAGGTCGCGGCGCTGGTGTAGCTGGATGCGTCGGAAATCAGGTAGAGCGCGGCGCCGACGACCTCCGCCGGGCGGCCGACCCGCTGCAGTGCGTGCCGTTGTACCGCGTGCGCGGTGGTATCGGCGTCCCAGTGCGCGCTGACATCGGTGTAGAACGGACCCGCCATCAGTGTGTTGACCCGCACGTGCGGGCCGAACGCCAGCGCGAGCCCCTCGGTCAGCGCATTGAGGCCGGCCTTGGCCGCGGCGTACGGGACGATCTTCGGTTCGGGCCGCAGCGACCCGGTCGAGCTGACATTGACGATGGAGCCGCCGCCGGCGGCCACCATTCGCTCGCCGACCAGTGTCGAGAGCCGGAACGGACCCTTGAGATTCAGGTTGAGCACCGCGTCGAACAGCTTCTCGGGAATTTCGCTCAGCGATTCGTACAGCGGCGACATTCCGGCGTTGTTGACCAGCGCGTCGACCTTGCCGAAGCGCTCGTACACCGCATCCACCAGACCGTCGAGCTGATCCCAGCGGCCGACATGAACGCCATAGGGCATCGCGGTGCGACCGGTGGTCTTTTCGATGTCTTCGGCGGCGGCAACACAGGATTCGTAGTTGCGGCTGGCGATGACCACATCGGCGCCGCACTTCGCCGCGGCCAGCGCCATCTCCCGGCCCAGACCCCGGCTGCCGCCCGTGATCAGCACCACCCGGTCCGTCAGATCGAAGAGTTCGTCGGCATAACCCATATCAGTTCCTTCCCGACAGCGAACGGGCGAGTTCGGCGGCGGTGCCGATGAGCTGCAGCACCAGCGGCCCGAAGGACTCGATCTTCGGATCGGCCCCGGCGCCGTTCTTCAGCGCCGCGTAGCTCTTCTCCAGCACCACGCCGAGTTTCCAATTGGCCAGCACCAGGTAGTAATCGATGTCCTCGGTCGACCGGCCGCTCACCCGCTCGTAGTGCGCCAGCAGCTCACTGCGCCGGGGCATACCCGATACGTCGAGGTAGAACCCGCTCTCCCGCGGCTCCTCGCCGTCCCAGCCGAGCAGCGCCCAGGCCAGATCCAGCAGCGGATCGCCGACCGTCGTCATCTCCCAGTCGATGATCGCGGCCAGGCGCGCCGAGTCGCCGTTGGCGAACATGACGTTGGCGAATTGGTAGTCCCCGTGCATGATTCCGGGCTCATAGTTCCGTGGCTGGTGTGTGCGCAGCCAGTCGGCGGCCTCGTCCAACCCCGGCAGCTCGCGGAACCGATAGGCGCTCAGGAACTTCAGCCACCGGTCGACCTGTCGCTGATGGAAGTTCTCGGGGCGCCCGAAACCGTCCAGTCCGCGGGCCCGCCAGTCGACCTTGGACAGCTTCGCGATGCCGCCGACCAGCTCGAATGCGAGATCTCGGCGGACCTGCGGATCACTGTCGAACGGTGCGGGCCACGTCCCGGCCGGGCTCCACCCATCGATCTCCCGCATCAGGTAGAACGGCATGCCGAACACTTTGCCCTCGGCGTCACCGGCGATCAGCTCGGCATGTGGCACGTCGGTCCCCTTGAGCGCGCCGAGCAACCGCAGCTCGCGGCGCAGCCCGTCGACCCGTGCGGCATCGGCGGTCGCCGGCGGCATCCGCAGCACCGCCCGGTCACCACCACGCTGTATCGAGAACAACTCGTTCTGCGAGCCGCCACCGAGCCGGTCGATCACCGGGAGCGCACCCCCGTCGGCCATACCTGCACCGTCGAGCCACCTAGCGAGCCGCTCCGCGTCGAGCCCGGCGCTCATGACCGGCCCGCCCATGAGTTCAATTCATATAAATATCTAACTATCACACTTCGGAGGGTAGCTTTCTCCCGCCGGAGAATGCAATTCCCCAGCGCCGAGGCCACGCAGGCAGAACGACACGATATTCGCCACGTCGGCGGGGTCGGGCCTGGTGTTGCGGGCCAGGCACCGGCGCATGATTCCCAGCACCGCAACGAAGACGAGATCGGCGTCGCGAGCGGGATCCGGCGCCCCCAATGCCGCGACCGGATCCGACAGCAGATCACGAAGGGGCTGTGCGATTTCCGCGTCGGCCAGGCCTCGATCGGCGATGGCCTCCAGTTGGACATTGACCGCGCGACTGGCCCGCGCGAGCTCCGGATCGGCGACCTGCGCCAGCATGCCCTCGATCCACACCGCGACCAGGCGGGCCGGGTCCTGCGCCTGCGCCATCCGGTGCTCCAGATAGGCGACGACCATGGCGACACCACGCTCCATGACCGCGAGGATCAGGTCGTCCTTCCCCGAGAAGTAGCGGTAGAACGCCTTATTGGACGAGCCGGCCGCCGCGATGATGTCACTGACCCGCGGCGGTTCCGGGGCAACCCGATCCATGACCTCGACCGCCGCCGCGAGGATCCTCTCGACCTCGTCGACGGCCTCCTGCCGACGCTGAGCCAGCGCCCGTCCGACCGCCGCGTCTGTCCGCAAATTCATGCCCCTGTCTCCCTATGGATTTCATCCACACTCCGAAACAACACAATATATCAATATTATTTAACTGATTCGGGGGCGGCCCTCTCGACCTGCTGCGATCCACGGCCCTGGCCGCCGACTGCGAGGCACCCGGCCATGGCCACTCGGACGGCATCGCAGCGCTCACATCGACCTGATTACGTAGGTGCGTACGTATCCCTCCCGACGCCAGCCACCAATGCGGTACCCCACACCTTCGCGCGGGCGATCACCGACGGCGCCTCGTGGAAGGTGAGTCGCGCAGCGCACGGCGGAAACCCACGTCGAACGCATCCTCACCAAGCTGGGGTTTACCTCGCGTATCCAGATAGCGGCCTGGGTGACCGACCGCGACCTGTCGACCTGACCGGGGTCGTACCCGCCCGGCCATCGCGGCGCGGCGGCACGCAGATCCACCGAGTTGTCTTGATTACCAGAGACTTTCCGCTGCTGGAGGGCGGCAACACGGCGGTCCTGCTGGCCGGCCTGGGACTGGATCCGGATATCGAGGTCACCGAGCGCATCGGCGGTGCGGCGGCCACGCTCGACGCGATCGTGGGCGCGCGCGCCCACGGACGCTGGTCATCGCGGTCGACCTGCCGCCGGCGGGGGCCGCCGCCGCGGTAGTCGGCGAGGCCGGCCTGGCAATGCGCCCTGTGGTGCGGCCGGCCCGCAGTCTTCGGGTCCGGACCCGCGACGCCACCGGCTGCCTGTGATCGCTCGCGGCCGACCGCACCGTCCGTGCCGACTAGGGCAGGACGTCGAGGACGGATTCCTCCGGGTCCTCGATCATGAAATTCTGCACCTGCCCCAGATGCTTGCGCCAGAAGGACACCGCCTTGTCGACGTCCTTGTCCCGGATCAGCTGCACCAGTTTGGCATGCGCTCGGTGTGCCGCCCTCGCGTTGGACTCGGCCGAGGGGTCACCACGGTGCTCGCGCAGGAAATTCTCGACATGGCGTTCGATGATGGTCGCCACGACGTCCAGCAGCACGATCATCGTCTCGTTTCCGGCCAGCTGCATCAGCAGGCGGTGGAATTCCAGGTCGTATCCCTTCCCGAACGCGGGCGGATCATCCAGCAGCGCCTCGCCCTTCGCGAGCATGGCGTCGAGGGCTCGCAGGTCGGCCGCGCTGCGCTTACGGGCCAGCGTGCCCACCGCGGCGGCCTCCAGGTGGGCCCGCGCCTCGTGCACGTCCGCAAGGGTGGTCCTGCGGTACTGCAGCAGGGTGCCTGCGTACCGGGCGGCGGTGGAGACATCGGGCATCATGACCCGGCCGCCGCCGCGCGCACCCCGCCGCACCTGAATGACCTGCTCCGACTCCAGGATTCGGAATGCCTCACGCAGCGTCGGCCGCGAGACGCCGAACTGCTCCATGAGTTCGGTCTCGGACGGCAGAGCGTCGCCCTCGCGCAGTTCACCGGTAACGATCTTGCGGCGCAACTGGGCGGCCACCATCTCACCGGCCTTCGGCACGCGGACGACCGACGTCGACAGTGGCATCGCGGACATGGATTTCCTCCGGTTTCGGTCAACTGATACGACTATTATTACCTATCCGACTGTTTCGGTCCGCCCAGCTCATCCCGAGTGTGTTTCGACCGATGCCGATCTCCGATTCGAATCAGGTTCGTTAGGCTGATGGGGTGTTCGAGGTGGTCATGGTCGACGACGCGGGTACCCTGCCCGGGCTGGGGCTGCTTCCGAATGGAGTGCCTACCCGGGTGATCCGCGGGTACGACCTGGACCGGTGGCACCACCGCACACCGGACCACATCGCCCGCGCCGCCCGCGACATCGCCGAATCGTCGCTGCTCACCGTCGGTATCGCAACGCTGCCCCTGCCCACTTCCCTGGGTCCACTCGTCGAGGCACTGACCATCACAGTGGCCGGGCCCGATATCGACAACACGGACCGCCGCGTCGTCACCATGGCCGACCCTGGGGCGGGGCTCGACACGATCGCCGAGGCCGCGCGGGCCTGTCCGCAGACATGCGTCGCCGCCGGGCGGCTGCTCCGCCAGACACCACTGCTCGAGGTCGCCTCCGGCCTGGCCGCCGAAGCGGCGGTGTATTCGATGCTGCTGGGCGGCAAGGAGTTTGCGGCCTGGCTGGCACGGCAAACCGCCAGGCCCGCGACTTCGGCACCGGACCGGCAACTGGTCCGCCTGGATCGCGACGGTGCCCGGCTGTCGATCGTGCTCGACCACCCGCAACGGCGCAATGCCTTCAGCTTCCGCATGCGGGAGGAACTGCTGGCGGCGCTGGAGCTCGCCGAACTGGACGACTCGATCACCGATATCGGGCTCAGCGGCACCGGACCCGTTTTCTGTAGCGGCGGCGACCTGGCCGAATTCGGTACCTCGAGCGATCCCGTCGCCGCCTTCCTGGTCCGGCTGGACCGGGCACCCTGGCGGCACATCGACCGGCTCCGGGACCGGATCAGCGTGCGCATCGACGGCGCGGCGATCGGCGCGGGCATCGAGCTGGCCACCTTCGCCGGGCGCGTGGTGGCGGCACCGGATGCCGTCTTCCTGCTGCCGGAGATCCGGATGGGGCTGGTGCCCGGCGCCGGCGGCACCGTCAGCATTCCGCGGCGGATCGGCCGATGGCGTGCAGCCTGGATGGCGTTCTCCGGTGCCCCGGTGGACGCGGAGACCGCGCTGCACTGGGGCCTGATCGACAGCATCGCCTCATGACCGCCACACCGCCGGGTCTGCTGATTCGTGATGTCGAGATCGACGGACGCCCGGGGCTCGACTGCCGGATTCACGCGGACCGGATCTCCGGCATCGGCCGGGGTCTGGCCGCCCGGTCGGCCGAAACGGTGATCGACGGCCGCGGCGGCGCACTGCTGCCAGGACTTGCCGACCACCATATCCATCTCGCCGCGTGGGCGGCGTGGCGCGACTCGCTCGACCTGACTGATATCGAGCCACGGCAGGCCGGCGATCTGGTCCGTTCGGCAGCCCCGGGCACCGACGGCTGGATCCGTGTCGTCGGGTACGACGATGCCGCGCACGGCCCGCTCGACCGGGATCGGCTCGACACCTGGAATCCCGCGCACCCGGTCCGGGTGCAGCACCGTTCCGGCGCGCTGTGGGTGATCAACTCGGCGGGTCTGGCCCGCCTTTCCGCCGCAAACGCGACCCACCCCGGCATCGAACGCACCGCCGCCGGTGAGTTGACCGGCCGCTGCTGGCGTGCCGACAACTGGCTGCGCGACCGCCTCGGCGGATCCCGCCCCTCGCTGCGCGCCGTCGGGCGCGAGCTGGCGTCGTTCGGGATCACCCACCTGGCCGACGCGACGCCGGACGACACCGGGAGCGTCGCCGCGCTGCTCGCCGAATCCGTTGCGAGCGGCGATATTCCGCAACATGTGCTGACGATGAGCACCGTCGGGGTCCCGGCTGAGCATCCGCGCCTGGCCGCCGGTCCGGTGAAGCTGGTCGTGGCCGATCACGAGCCCCCCGATCTCGACGACCTCGTCGATCGGATGCGAGCCGCGCATGCGGCGAACCGCCCGGTCGCCGTGCATTGCGTCACCCGGCATGCGCTGGCCCTGACATTGGCGGGCCTCGACACCGCCGGCGTGCGAGACGGCGACCGGATCGAGCACTGCGCGGTGATCGACCCGGTCACCGCGCATTCGCTGGCCGAAAGGGCGCTGCGCGTGGTCACCCAGCCAACCCTGCTCACCCGTCGTGGCGATAGCTATTGGGAGCACTCGGACCCGGCCGACCGGCCCGATCTGTGGCGCTACGGCGGACTACTGGCGGCGGGCGTCCGGGTGGCGCCGAGCAGCGACGCCCCTTACGGCGACCCCGACCCGTGGGTGTGTCTGCGCGCGGCCGCCGAGCGCAGAACCCGCTCCGGACGAGTACTCGACGCCGCCGAATGCGTGGTCGCCCAGACCGTGCTCGACGGCCTGCTGTCCGACCCGGCGGACCCGGGTGGCCCCCCGCGCCGGGTGCGGCGGCACGGCCCGGCCGATCTGGTGCTGCTGGATCGCGCCCTGGCGGTGGCACTTCGGCACCCGGACGCACGATATGTCCGTGCCACCATCATCGGTGGCTCGCTCGCCTACACCACGGGAAACTTGACGGAGCTGTCCAGGTAACCGCCCGCGTACCCGCCGACCGCGCGCCGGAATCTCCTACACTGACCGAACCATGAACGATTCCCCGGCGCCCGCGCTCGACCACAACGACAGCGGCCAGGCCGACGACGGCACCGGCGACGGACGGCTGGGCAGGCGCGCGGCCCGTACCCGCAACACCATCCTGGAGGCCTCCAAACAGCTGTTCCTGGAACGCGGGTACACCGGCACCCGGATCAACAACATCACCGACGCCTGCGGGATTTCACGCGCCGGGTTCTATACCTACTTCCGCGACAAACGGGAGATCTTCAATACCCTCGGCGAGGAGACGTACCACGAGCTGCTCGGCGTGGTCTCCCACTGGGACACCATCGCGCAGCCGTGCACCCGCGCCGATGTCGAGACCTGGGTGCGGGACTATTTCGCATTCATGGACAAGCACGGCGCCTTCATCCTGTCGGCCCAGTCCGGGCCGTCCGACGAAGACGTCAGAATTGCCAGCACCCGCATGCAGATGCGGGTGGTGTGGCTGCTCGGCGTCAGCCTGCGCAGTCGCCAGCGGAACCCCACCGACGCACCGGAGGCACTCGGCCTGTGCACGCAGGCCATGCTGGATCGCTCCTGGTATCTGACCCACACCCAGCAGCAGCTGCCGGTGGCGGAAGACGACGTCGTGCGCACCGTGATCGACTTTGTCATGGCGATACTGATGGCTTGACGATCGCTCACGCTCCACCCCGCCGACAGAATTTGACATATTCGTCAAGTCAGGTTCTGATGAGAACAAAACTGTGGGATGGAACGCCGCCGCCCGTTCCACCGCGAGAGTGTTGATATTGCAATGCAATACGGCATGCGCGTGCTCGGCCCGGTGGCCGCCCGACGAGTCCGCGGCGGTCGGTGCCGGCGCCAGACGCTGTTCAGTCATGCCTGCACCACCGATTCGGTCCACGCGGCGGTCACGGCGTCGACCGTGGTGAGATCGGCGAACATGGCCACGGTATTCCGCAGCACCTCCTCCGTGTACGCCGCGGGCACCCCCGCTACCGCATCCCGTGCGACCAGTACCCGGAATCCGTCCTGGCTCGCATCGGCCGCAGTCAGCAGGATCGCCACATTGACGGAGACACCGGCAAGGATGACGGTACGGATTCCCATGCTGCGCAACACCGCAAGCAGTTCGGTGCCACCGGTCGGCGAGAGGCCGTGATGCCGCGGGAGCACCAGGTCGCCCGGATCGAGCAGTTCGGCGATCACCTGGGTGGCGGGATGTCCGGGATGCCACTGCCTGGATGCCTTCGACGCCCGCCAGAGCCGCTCCGGCCCGGGCTCGCCGCCGACAACGAACCCCTCGAATGTCGCATGCACCACGGGGACGCCCACACTCCTGGCCGCCGCCACCAGTCTTTCGATATTCCCGACGATGCCGCGGGCCTCGGCGGCAAGCGCGGGCAGCACCGCGTCCGGTCCGAGCATCCCGTTCTGACATTCGACGCACAACACCGCGGTAGTCGACGGATCCGCGACGACGCGGGTACCGGCCACAACCGGGCCGCACCCGTCCGATTCATTTGTTCTTGACATCATTGTCAAACAATATCCGGAGTGCCTCGCTTCTGGTAGAGATCGTCCAAATGTCCCGCTGCTGACAACGCAGCTAGCCACAGGGCCATATATTTGTCATTATCGTCAAATATCTGTTGGAGACACAATGCCATGCGTTTCGGCAACACCTCGGTACGCATCGTCGACGACGACGGCGAATGTGCACCCGGAACTCCCGGCGAGATCGTCGCGCACTCCCCCACTGTTTCAGCATCCATCAGCTCAACCACGCGCACCGGAGTGAGGTGACACACGGCGAGATCTACGTCGGCACAGTCGATTACGGGCTAGAACACTCCCTGAACCGATCAGGATGTGGTTGCCCGGGCCGGCGGACGGTAGAACAGCAGCAGTTGACCGGCCCCCGCCAGCAGGCCGCCGAGGATCCCGACGAGCGCGCCGGGCACACCGGAAAACGCGGTCTCCCAGCCGATCAGATGATCCAGGGAATAGCGGCCTGGCCCGGTGATCGCGACCGCGGCGCCGAGTACGGCAAGGATGAAGTTGTACTCCCAGCCCGACTTCACGCTGAAGAATCCGTTCCCCCGGTGCACCGTATACCCGGCCACCAGCATCAGCGCGACAAAGCCCGCGCCCGCCAGCGAGGTCAACAGGCCGACCGCCAGCAGCAGGCCGACGATCACCTCGGTCGACGCGGCGGCCAGCGCGTGCCACCGGCCGGGCCGCATGCCCATGCTGTCGAACCAGCGCCCGGTGCCGGCGATCCGGCCGCCGGCAAAGAACTTCTGATAGCCGTGTGCGGCCATGGTCAGGCCGCCTGCCACTCGAAGCACCAGCAAACCGGCGTCCACCGAAGCATTCATATTCTCCCTAACTCCAACTCAGATTCTCGGCAGACTCGCACCGGCGCGTGGCCGGCGGAACAACGACTCCTGGGCCAGCGTGGCCGCCGTGGCGCCGTCGAGCCGACGGATTGTCCCGTTGTACAGGCCCCGGCCCGCCGCCACCGTCTGCGGAAGCAGATCCATCAGGACCCACTCGTCGAGCCGCACGGGGCGATGGAACCACACGGCATGATCGAGAGTCGACCCCGCCCACTCCGCACCCCCCGGCACATCGACCAGACCGCTCGAGATGTCGGACAGGTAGGTCAGCACGCAGGCATGAATGAGCGGGGAGTCCGGCAGTTCGACCGCGCTGCGGGCCCAGAATCGACTGGGCCACGGCGTGGACGGGGTCCGCTGCGGAGTCACCCGCGCCTGCATCGACCACAGTCGCTCGAATTCCCACTCGGGCAGGGCATCCGGCTCCGGCCCCTCGGGCAGGGGCTCGACCTCGTGGTCCGCGCCGTCGCACGGGACGGCGAACGACGCGGACAGGGTGAAAATGACCTCGCCGTCCTGCAGGGCGGTGACTCGGCGGGCCGAGTAGGACCGGCCGTCCCGGTCCTGGTCGACCCGGAACAGGACCGGCCGCGCCGCACTGCCGCCACGCAGGTAATAGCAGTGCAGCGAGTGCGGGTTGCGCCCCGCCGGCACGGTGCGCCCCGCGGCGAGCAGGGCCTGCGCCGCGACCTGACCACCGTAGAGCGCGTGCTTTTCGTTGAAGACCACGACCGACCGATACAGATCACGCTCGATCTGTTCCACCTCGAGCAGATCGAGCACGGTCAGGGACGTGATCGGCGCCGACTCCAGCGACATCGCACACCTTTCTCGGCGCGTTTACGCCGGATCTACGGCCGGTAACCCGGCGATCGCCACGCCGCATATCGAATTGTGGCATGGCACAACATATTTCATCATATGAGAACAGGCACACTGTCTCCGGCCGGCCTCGAGATCCGCGATGCCGCAGTAGATCACCGGATCCACCCCCGCCGGAGCCGGACTGGTCAGGCCTGTCACCGTACACCCACTCTCCGGACCCAGCATGCACACTGACACTCCAGGCCCTCATATAGCAGAATTAGTTAACTGTATCAGGAGCGTTCAACCGGGCTCAGCCGAGTGCACGGCGGCGCCCGACCATGTCCGGTCGAGCGCCGCCGTGCAGCGAATTCAGCGACTCAGCGCATCCCGGGCGACCTTCATGGCCGCCAGCCGCCGGGCCAGCAAGTCCACCGCAGCTGTGCCCGAAGCTCCTGTCCGAAATTCTTACCGGGGAGTGAACCGCTGCGCGCCGTCGAGCCGGATGGTCTCGCCGTTGAGGTAGGAGTTCTCCAGAATGTGGCGAGCGAGCGCGCCGTACTCCTCCGGCTTCCCCAGCCGCCGCGGGTTCGGGATATTCGCGGCGAACTTGACCAGCTTCTCCTCACCGACGGATTCCATGATCGGCGTGCGCATGGTGCCCGGCGCGATGGTGACCGCCCGGATGCCCAGCGAACCCAGGTCCCGCGCGGCCACGATGGTCATGCCGACCACACCGGCCTTCGCCGCCGAATAGGCGATCTGCCCGATCTGGCCTTCGAAGGCGGCAATGCTGGCCGTGGCCACGATGGCGCCGCGCTGACCGTCCTCGTCCGGCGCAGTCTTGGCGATGGCCGCCGCCGCGATGCGAAGCACGTTATAGGTACCGGTCAGGTACAGCTCAATGGTCTTGGTGAAGCCCTGCAGGCTCGCCGGGTTGCCGTCCTTGCCGACCACCTTCTCGGCGACACCGAAACCACCGTGCGCGACCACCGCGTACCGGAACTCGCCGAGCTTTTCGGCCTCGGCCACCGCATTGCGCACACTGTCCTCATCGGTGACGTCGGTGCGCACATACTTGACCTTGGAACCGAGGTCGGCAGCGAGCTTCTCGGCCTTATCGTCCGCCAGGTCGGCGATCACCACCGCGGCGCCCGCCGCGGCCACCTCCCGGACCACGGCCTCACCGAGACCGCCCGCGCCACCGGTCACCAACACCACACTGTCGGCCAAATACACCATGTTTGCTCCTCATCTCGTTTCCAATCGCGTCCAACGGCCCGGCCGGCGCAGCCAGCAGGTGGCGAGCGCACGCCAGCGGCCGTGGCCGGCTTAACCCTATAGTAGAATCAGTTAGCTAAATATGCTAATTATTCGGCGGGTCCGGAGGGACCACATGCCCGACATCTCCGTGCTGTCAGCTTGCACACCGCTGACCGAACAGCAACGCGACCTGCAGCTGATGGTGCGTGAGCTCGCCGCCGAGCGAGTAGCCCCGCTGGTCGCCGCCGCGAATGCCGAGAAGCTCTTTCCTCGCGAAATCCTCACCGAGATGGGCAAACTAGGCCTGCTGGGCGGACTCGTCCCCGGGGAGTACACCGGCATGGGCCTGGACCATCCACCGGGACATAAATTAGATGAATTAGTGATCTCATTAGTCTATATCTGCTAACCTCGCCCGCAGAGTGAACTGCGAAAAGGACGGCAACAACGATGTTTCCTCACCGCATGCGGTACTGGTCAGCCATATTCGCGGCCGCGGCCTTCGCGGGTCTGGCAGCGCCGGCGCAGGGAGCCCCGCCCGCCGATGTCCGATGCGCGGAGGTCTCGATAGCTGTCGCACTGACCCCGGGCGGCGAGAAATCCGCTCATATCGCCGGAACATATTGCCACCCAGACGATCCCGCCCCCGTGCTGCAGATCTTGGTGCCCGGTGCGACCTACGACCGATCGTATTGGGACTTCCCGGGATTCGACGGCCGATACTCCTATGTTGCATACGCTGCCCATGCTGGTCTGGCCACCCTTGCCATCGATCCCATCGGAGTCGGCAAGAGCTCCATGCCGGTCGGGTGGCAGGTATCCGCGCCGTCCGCGGCGCAGGCCGTGCACGAAGCCATCGCGGCCACCCGGGCCGGTGCCCTGGGCCGCGCGTGGTCGAAGATCGTTCTGGTCGGTCATTCGTTCGGGTCGTTGACCTCGATGCTGGAGGCCGGCACGTACCACGACGTGGACGGATTGCTGGTCAGTGGCGCATCCCACGCACCGGGGCCCGGGGGCATCGCGCTGATCGTCGGGGCGGCGCGCCCGGCGATCGACGACCCCGCGACCGCGGGAGGGGTGCCGGCGGGCGATATCGGCTACCTGAGCGTTCCCGGCGTCCGTGCACGCGCCTTCTACGCGCCTGAGGACTCCGATCCTCGGGTCGTCGCCGCCGATGAGGCATCGCGTGTCGCGGGGACCATCGGCATTCTGGCAACCATCCCGGTGTTCATTCCGACCACCTTCGATATCACCGGACCCGTACTCATCGCGAACGGCACGGCCGACAAGGTCTTCTGCGCACAGGGCGGCGGCGGATCGCTGACCGATTGCTCCAGCGCCGCCGCACTGTACGGCTCCGAACGCCCGTTCTTCCCGCGAGCAGAGCTTGCGACCTACGTACTGCCGGGCTCCGGCCATTCGATGAACCTGGCGCTCAACGGCCCGGAATTCTTCCAGCGTGCCGCCGAATGGGTGCACGACATCGCCGGATCATGATCCGGCACAACGTGATCCATGATTACGGCAGGTATCGAACGGAGATCCATGTACCCGGCTCATTTCGCCGACTCGACACCGGACAAGCCCGCTGTGATCAACACCGTCACCGGGCAGGTGCAGACCTACCGGGAGTTGGTGTCCGGCGCCAACCGGCTGGCGTGGCTGCTACGCGAGGCCGGTCTGCGGCCCGGTGATCACTACGTCATCCTCGCCGAGAATCATCTGCGCTATTTCGAGCTGGCTTGGGCGGGGTTGAACTCGGGCCTGTACGTCACACCGGTCAATTCGCACCTGACCGCCGTCGAGGTCGCCTATCTGGTGAACGACAGCGCCGCGAAGGTGGTCATCTCCACGACGGCACTGGCCCGGGTCGCCGAGGAGATCGTCGCGCTTACCCCGGCCGTCACCCGGCGTTTCATGCTCGATGGCAGCAGCCCGTCCTACGAATCGCTCGACGCCGCGGTCTCGAAGTACTCGGGCAACCCGCTCGACGAGGAGGTGCGCGGCACCTTCATGCTCTACAGTTCCGGTACCACCGGCCGCCCGAAGGGCATCCGCTACCCCTTGCCGGATCATCCCGCCGCCGAGGGCGACGCGGCGCTGCTGCCGTCGAGCCGGGCCCTGTTCGGCTTCGACGACGACACCGTATTCCTATCGCCAGCGCCGCTGTATCATGCAGCGCCACTGCGGGTTTCATGCCTCGTGCACTGCACCGGCGGAACCGTGGCGATGACGCCGAAGTTCGATGCCGAAGCGGCGTTGCGCGCGATCGAGCAGTTCTCGGTCACGACGAGTCAATGGGTTCCGACCATGTTCGTGCGCATGCTGAAGCTGCCGCCGCAGGTCCGATCGCGTTACGACCTGTCCAGCCTGCGGGTGGCGGTGCACGCCGCCGCACCATGTCCGATCGACATCAAATCGCAAATGATCGACTGGTGGGGCCCGATCATCGCCGAGTACTACTCCGGGACGGAGAACTTCGGCACCACCTCGCTGTCCAGCGCGCAATGGCTGGAACATCCCGGCTCGGTGGGACGGCCGGTGGGATGCACCATCCATATCTGCGACGAGAACGGCACCGAGCTTCCGGTCGACGAGATCGGCGCCGTGTACTTCGAGACGGCCGCTGCGGACTTCAGTTATCACCAGGATCCGGAGCGGACCGCGGCGGTGTCGCACCCCGTGCACCTGGACTGGCGCACGCTGGGCGATATCGGGCAGGTGGACGCCGACGGCTACCTGTATCTGAGCGACCGGCGTGACTTCACGATCATCGCGGGCGGGGTCAACATCTACCCGCGCGAGATCGAGGACGCGCTGATCCTGCACCAGGAGGTGGCGGACGTGGCCGTCTTCGGCGTGCCGGATCCCGATCTCGGCGAGGTGGTGAAAGCGGTTGTCCAGCCCGCGAACTGGTCCGACGCCGCCCCCGAGCTGGCGCAACGCCTGCTAGATCACTGCAAAACCCGCCTAGCCCCGTACAAATGGCCAAGATCGATCGATTTCACCCGCAACCTCCCCCGCCAGGACAACGGAAAGCTATACAAGAAACTGCTCCGCGATCCGTATTGGGTGTAGGACTGTTGACCACTGGGAGTCTGCTGCGGCGTTTCCCCAGGAAGCCTCCGCAGCCAGTTCCCTCTCGGTAGTTACGGGCCGTTCAGGGGTGAACGAGGATCTTCACGTGGGCGTCGCCGTTGGTCAGCAGTTCCTCGTAGCCGAGCCGCAGGGCATCCTCCAGCGCAATGCGGTCCGATACCAGCGCGTCGGGGCGTAGCCGCCCGTCCCGGACGGCCTCGGTGACCTGCGGGAAGTCCAGGGCGTTGTAGCCGAAGCTGCCGGTGTAGTTGATCTCGGTCGTCATGAGCAGGTTCGGGTCGAACTCGGTCGGGCGACCGGCGGCAACCGTGACCGCTGTGCCCCCCTTCGCCAGCGCACCCAGTAACGCGTCCACGGCGGGCTTACCCACACCCGATGCCTCGAACGAGGCGTCGACACCGGTGGGAATCCGCTCGCGAACTGCCGCGACGACGTCCTGCTGGGTCGGGTCGATGACCAGGTCGGCGCCGAATTCTCCGGCGAGCCGCTTGCGGGCAGAACTGACCTCGCTCACCGCGACGAAGCCCGCGCCGTGGGCCTTGGCAGCCATCAGCAGACCGAGGCCGATGGGCCCCGCGCCGATAACGAGCGCACTCCCGCCGGATAGTAACCCGGATCGACGAACGGCATGCCACGCCACCGAGAGCGGCTCTATCAGGGCAGCCGTCTCGGTGGATATTCCTGCGGGCATGAGATGGACGCGGTCGACGGGGACGACCACATATTCCGACATCCCGCCGCCGCCGCCCATGAGACCGATAAAGCCGAACTGTTCGCACAGGTTGTAATCACCGCGCAGGCATGCGGCGCAGGTTCCGTCCGATACCAGGGGCTCGACGGCGACAACCGCATCTTCGGCGAAGCCCTCGACGTCATCCGCCGCCGCGACGACCCGGCCTGCGAACTCATGGCCCTGCACGTGCGGACCCAGTTCACCCAGGATCGGATGACGGAAATCGTTAGGAATCTGCCCTTCCAGATAGTTATGCAGATCCGAACCGCATATTCCAGCCCACTCGACCTTGACTTTGACGGTTCCCGGCCGGAGTTGCGGCTCGGGAATATCGTCCAGCCGTAGATCCTTCGCGCCATGGAGACGTAGTGCACGCATAATTGTCAGTCTCCTCTCGGTTGATAGCTGAAAAATTACTGTAGTGTCCTGATAATCATGTCAGCGCATCATCAGGGTGCCGCCGTCGACGGAAAAAACTTGTCCCGTCATGAAATGGGCGCCCTCGCTGGACAGGAAGGCCAGGACGGGCACGAAGTCTCGTTCGATATCGCCGAGCTTGCCGCCAATCGGCACGCTCTTCGACATCATCTCGTCGTGCGCCTCGAGCTGTTCGGGTGTCATGGAGGCCCGGGTCTTGTCGTACATCGGGGTCCAGATGGCGGGCGCGATCGCGTTGACGGTGATGCCGTGCTTGCCCCATTCCACCGCCACCGAGCGTGTCCAGGCAACGACCGCGCCCTTGCTGGCGGCGTAGGCGGCCTTTCCCGGGTAGCCCTGAACCCCCGCCGCAGAGGCGAAGTTAATGATCTGGCCACCCGACTTTTCGAGGTAACCGAAGGCCGCCTTATTGGTCAGAAATGTCCCCGTGGCATTTATCGCCATGACCTTCTCCCACAGACCCGGCTCGATGGATTCCGCCGGGCCGCCCGGCGCGATGCCCGCGGCGTGAATGAGCACATCGAGGCCACCGAGATGATCCACCGCCTGCTTCAGGGCCGCATCGACCGATTCCGCGTTCGACACATCGCATTGGACGAACTCGGCCCCGGAATCGGCTGCGATCTTCTCACCGGGATCGACACTCAGGTCCAGCGACACCACCTTCGCGCCCAGATCCGGGAAGGCCCGCACTAGGCCTTCTCCCATTCCACTGGCCCCTCCGGTGATGACGACACGACGGTCCTGAAGTTGTTGCACACTCATCGCACTCTCCCTTGGTCAGCCTTGCCCCTAAGCGCCACAGTACGCCCATTCTGCCTTTCTGGCAGAAAGTGCCATCAATGCAGATTGCGCCTACACTGGCAGCATGGACATCGAGCCCCCGATCGGCGGGCACTCCGCCGGGCGCCCCTCGCTCACCGAGCGGCACAAGGCGGCCACTCGGCTGGAGATCGCCGAGGCGGCCTTCACCCTGTTTGCCACCCAGGGGGTCAAGGACACCACGGTGGCGCAGATCGCCGAAATGGCCGGAGTGGGGACGCGGACGTTCCACCGGCACTTCACCTCCAAGGAAGAGGCGCTGGCTCCGATGCTCGGCAAGGTGCTCGACGAGTTCGTGACTGCATTCAACGCCCGGCCCTTGGACGAACCCCTCCAACAGTCGTTACACGCCGCCAAGGATCAGTCGACAAATACGACCAGGTACCGGCCCGACAGGCTCCGGCACCAGTATTTGCTGGTCATCTCGCACCCGACATTGCGGCCGGTATGGCTCGAGGCACACCGGCACGCCGAAGATCAGCTGGGCAGCGCTATCGCGGCCCGCACCGGCCAACCGGCCGCGGCGGCAAACGTTCGCATCACCGCCGGCGCCGTCATCCTGGCCCTGCGTATCACCGCGGAGCTGTGGGCCGAATCCCCCGGCGCTCGGGCAAACACCACGACGATCTTCGATGAATGCCTGGAATCGATGGCCGCGGGATCGGGCTTATGAGGACTCAGCGCAGCATGCCTACTCGATCCGGCCGACTACCGTTCCGACCGCATAATCCACCTCGATCTCGCCGACGATGACCAGGGTGCCCGCGGCGGGCGCCTCGATGTCGGTCTCGGTCTTGTCGGTGGCCAGGGTGTAGAGCAGGTCCCCCTGCTGCACCGTGGCGCCTGCGCCACGGACGGCGTCTCCTTTTCACGATGAATCGACTGAATCGTTCTCACAGCAACGAGCGCACTGCTGCCTCGATCTGCGGCGGTCCCGGAATGTAGGCCTGCTCCAGCGATTTGGCGTACGGCACCGGGGTGTTCGGCGCCGTCACCTGCAGCACCGGATGCGCCAGCTCGCCGTACAGCTCGGCATGGATGGTCGCGGCGAGTTCAGCGCCGAATCCGTTGCGCCGCACCGCCTCGTGCACCACGACCGCGCGCTTGGTCTTGGCCACCGACCCGAGCACGGTCGCGATGTCCAGCGGCTGCAGCGTCCGCAGGTCCACCACCTCGACGCCGATGCCCTCGGCCGCGAGTTGCTCGGCGACGGCCAGGCAGTCCACCACCTGCTGCCCGTAGGTCACGATGGTGACATCCGACCCGGCGCGCGCAATGCTGGCCTTACCCAAGGGAATTCGATAATCCCCGACCGGCACTTCACCGCGCGAGGAGAAGTACAGGCCGAACATCTCCACGAAGACCACCGGGTCGTCGTCGAAGATCGACGACAGCAGCAGGCCCTTCGCGTCCGCCGGATTGCTCGGCACCACGACCTTCAGTCCGGCGGCGTGCACCAGCTGGGCCTCGAGCATGTCCGAATGCTGCGCACCGAATCCGCCGCCGGCGCCGGTGGTGCGCGATGGTCATACCGCCACTCCTTCCGTGTATACGTCGGTGGTGAGTACTGCCGGATCGGGCAGTGGTGCGGCGAGCGCGAATTCGGCGGCGTCGGCCACCTCCTGCGCAGCGGCCCGTTCGATCGCCTCGATCTGCTCGACGGTGGCCGCGCCGGTCTCGAGCAGTGCCGCGCGGAACCGGGGCAGTGGGTCGTCGGCCACCGCGGCGGCCAGTTCCTCCTTGGGCATGTACACCTGCTGGTCGCCCATGATGTGCCCACAGAATCGGAACGTCATGGCCTCCAGCCAGGGCCGCAAAGTAACTAATTGACGAGTTACTTTAAGGATGTGGCCTGGGTCACGTCAATGGTTCGGAGCGAAAATCTACTAAATTAGCTTAATCATTGTGTTCAACAAGCAAAATTCCGGCCAGCAGCGCCTCGGTGGCACGAACGGCCGCGCGATGCCGGTCGTCGGTCGCCGTCGCGGACAGATGCGTCAGCCCCCAGGTCAACGAGGTCAACATGTCGACTACCGACTGCGGATCGATGCCGGCCGACACCTCGCCCGCAGCTACCGCATCCGCCACCAGCCGCGAGTAGAGCGTCTCCTCCGCGCGCTGCCGCCGGGCCACCGCGGCGCCCAGGTTCGGATAGCGTGCGGACTCGAGGTAGACCGTGGCATCGAACCTGGCCACCGACGGATAGTCCCGCACACACGCGATCGCCTCGTCCAGCAGCGCGATGAAACGCTGACGCAGCGTCCCCGGCACGTCGACGGCCCGCGCCAGCCGGACCATCACCTCATCGATGAGTGCGTTCAGCGTGGCCGTGACCAGCTCCACCTTGGAGGGAAAGTAGTGATAGATCGCGGCACTGGTGAGCCCCGCCTGCTCGGCGATGGACTTCATGGTCGCCTTGGCATAACCGACCTCGGCAATATAGTCCATCGCGGCCGACATGATCCGCCGACGGGTCCGCTCCCCGTCCGCGTTCACCGGACGACCCATCCGGGCTGGCGCCGACATCCCATCTCCTCCCTGCGAGGACAGCATCGAGAGGCCATTCTCCCATCTCGGACGCATGTCCACCGGCGCGCCGTACCCGTGACGACTCGACGGCCCTATTGCGCCCGAGCCGGACAGTTGATAGCGTTACAAAACTGTCGTTTTCTTAATTCCCTCAACGCCAAAGGTGTCGCCGCTGATGTCATGGGACCTCCCCCACGCCGGCATGGCACCGATCGCGCCGTCGCTGCTCGATACGCCGGAAGCACTCGTCGACAAGATCATCGACATCAACTTCAAAGGGCCCCTTCGCCTCACGGCCCTGGCCGCCACTGCGATGACGGCAACCGGCGGCGGATCGGCGGCATCCACGTACACCACGGGATCGTTCATCACCATCGACGGAGGTGTCGCACCGTGAGGTCGTGGGTGTGCAACACGCTGACCGGAGAATCAGGGCTCTCGCTGGAGACAAGGGCGCGGCCCGCATGCGGTGCGGAGCAGGTTCGCATACGCAATCACGCTGCCGCACTGAACTTTCCCGACACACTGATCACCCGGGGACGCTACCAGCTCAGGCTCGAGCCGCCATTCGTGCCGGGCAGCGAGTTCGCCGGAACCATCACCGAGGTCGGTGCCCATGTCGCCGATTTCCGTGTGGGCCAACGAGTCCTGGCGCTGACCGGCTTCGACGCCTTCTCCGAGGAGGTGCTGGTGACACCGCCCGGACAACAGCTGCACCCGATTCCCGCGGACATGCCGTTCACCGATGCGGCCGGCTTCAATCTCACCTACGGCACCGCCATGCACGCGTTGACCCAACGCGGGCGGTTGGATCGCGGCGAGACCCTGCTGGTCCTCGGATCGGCCGGCGGGTGTGGCAGCGCCGCAGTCCAAGTCGGCGCCGCGATGGGCGCACGGGTGATCGCCGCCGCAAGCACAGAACCGAAATGCCGGGTAGCCCGCACGATGGGCGCCACCCACACCATCAACTACGGCAGCGAGGACCTACGCGCCCGGCTGCTGGAGCTTACCGACGGTGCAGGCGCCGACGTGATCTTCGATCCCGTCGGCGGCAGCCTGTTCGATGAAGCCAAGCGTTGCGCCGCCTGGAACGGCCGATACCTGGTTATCGGATTCGCCGGCGGCGATATCCCCCAGCTCGGAATCAATTACACGATCGTGAAATCGATATCGGTGGTCGGCGTCGCCTACGGGCTGTCGGCCATCAAAGACCCCGCCGCCAACACCGCGAATTTCCGACAACTATTCGACTGGTACAGCGAAGGGCGAATCAAGCCGCACGTCGGCTCCCTCTATTCCCTCGAGGCTCTCCCCGAGGCATGTACGGCTCTACGGGAACGGCGTGCAACCGGAAAAACCGTCATCACATTCGCACCATGAGCCGAGTCGCAGTGGTCACGGGCGGTCACTCGGGTATCGGCCGGGCGACCGCACTTCTGCTCGAGAAACAAGGAGTGCGCGTTGCGGTTTTCGATCTGGACGGCGAGCCCTCCGTCGACGTGAGCGATCCCGCGGGCGTCGAGGCCGCGGTGGCCGGGGTGCGACAAACACTGGGTTCGGTGAACATCGTGGTGAATGCCGCAGGCATCGCCGCGGGGGGCCTGCCGACCGACGATCACTACATCGAGACGTGGCAGCACGCACTGGCGGTCAACCTCACCGGTGCGATGTTGGTGGTCCGCGCATGTCTGCCCGACCTGATGGCCGGCGGTGACGGCAGGATCGTCAATGTCGCTTCCACCGAGGCCTTCGGCGCAGGCCGGTTCAGCAGTCCATACACGACGACGCCTCCTTTATCAACGGAGCGGTCATTCCGGTCGACGGCGGGATGACGGCCCAGACCCGTTGAACCTCAATGATGTCGAACGCCAGCCAGCACGGCCGCATTAGAGAGTGAGCCTACCTATCGAGGCCACGATATGGCGCGGCGTGCAACCGGGCCTCGGCGCGGCGCGGCGTGAGATATGCAACACCGGCCCTGAACTCGAACGATGGTGCGGTTCCCCGGACACGCGGTTGACAGTGAAGCGATCTAGGCAGAACAGTTGAATAGTTAGTCTAGGCAAGCACATTGCCGAATGCAGGATCCTCTGCACACATCGAGCTGTTGAATGATTCCAAGGAGGCCGGGGATGCAAGACGCACAGCAGGCGGAATTGGTGCGGCGGGTCACGGATCTGATTGCTCGCGATGAGCAGATCCATGCCGCCGTACCGGTTGCCGAGATCAGCGCGGCGCTGGCGAAGCCGGAAGTGCCGCTGGCACAGGCGGTGTCGACACTGATGGAAGGGTATGCCGAGCGTCCGGCGCTCGGCCAGCGCGCGGTCGAATTCGTTGCCGACGAGACCGGGCAGACCCGGGCGCGGCTGCTGCCGCGGTTCGACACCATCAGTTATGGCGAGCTGTGGCGGCGGGCGCGCGCGGTCGCCGCAGCCTGGGCTCATGATGACGAACATCCCACGCGGGCCGGTGATTTCGTTGCGATCGTGGGTTTCACCGGTATCGACTACACGACCCTCGATCTGGCCTGCACCGCGTTGGGCACGGTGTCGGTGCCTCTGCAGACCGGGTCGGCCCCGGCGCAGCTGACGCCGATCGTCGCCGAGACCCGGCCCCACGTGCTGGCCACCGATGTCGAACACCTCGCGGTCGCAGTCGATCTCGTGCTCGGCGCCGAGGCAGTGCGGTCGCTGATCGTCTTCGACTACCACCCCGAGGACGACGCGCATCGCGCCGCCGTCGAGTCCGCGCGCGCCCAGCTCGCTGACCGCCCGGTGGTCGTGGAGACCCTGCGGGCGGTGATCGAGCGGGGTGCGGTGCGCCCGGCAGCGCCGCTGCACGCCGGCGCCGGTGACGACGCTCCGGTACTGCTCATCTACACCTCCGGCAGCACCGGAGCCCCCAAGGGCGCAATATATCCGGAGCGGCTGGTCGCCCGGATGTGGCGGAGCGGGTTGATCCAGGGCAACGACCCGGACCTGATGCCGTCGATCGGGTTCAGCTTCATGCCGATGAGCCATGTGGCCGGTCGAGTGTCGATGCTGTCGTCGCTGAGCCGCGGCGGCACCGTGTATTTCGCGGCCAAGAGCGATATGTCGACGCTGTTCGAGGACCTCACGCTGGTCCGCCCGACCTTCCTGTTTTTCGTTCCGCGCGTGTGCGACATGCTCTTTCAGCGCTTCCGCAGTGAGGTCAGCCGCCGGGTCGCGGCCGGCGCCGATGAGGCCATCGCCGAGGACGAGGTGAAAACCGCACTGCGCGAACAGGTTCTGGGCGGCCGATTCATCCTCGCGCTGAGCGGTAGCGCGCCGCTGTCGGCCGAGCTGCGGGCATTCATGACCTCGGTGCTCGAGATCGAGATGATCGACGGTTACGGTTCCACCGAAGCCGCCGGCGCTGTCACGATCAACAACCTGGTGCAGCGTCCGCCGGTGACCGAATACAAACTGGTCGACGTCCCCGACCTCGGCTACTTCGGCACCGATAAGCCGTATCCGCGTGGGGAATTGCTGATCAAGGCGGAGACCCTGATTCCGGGCTATTTCAAGCGACCCGAGCTGAACGGCGAGATCTTCGATGCCGAGGGCTTCTATCGCACCGGTGATGTGATGGCCGAGACGGGGCCCGACCAGCTGGTGTACGTCGACCGCCGCAACAATGTGCTCAAACTGTCGCAGGGCGAATTCGTGGCGGTGTCGAAACTCGAGGCGGTGTACGCGAGCAGCCCGCTGATCCGGCAGATCTACCTCTACGGCAGCAGTGAGCGCTCCTATCTGCTGGCGGTGATCGTGCCGACAGCCGATGCCGTTGCCGCGCACCCGGATAGCGTCGAGTTGCGGGCGGCGATCACCGAATCGCTGCAGCGCGTCGGCAGGAACGCCGAACTCGAGTCCTATGAGATTCCGCGCGCATTCCTGCTCGAGACCGAGCCGTTCAGCGTCGACAACGGTCTGCTGTCGGGTATCGCGAAGCTGTTGCCGCCCAGGCTGAAAGCCCACTACGGCGAACGCCTCGAACAGCTCTATGCCGAGCTGGCCCACGAGCAGGACAGCGAGCTGGCGGCGCTGCGGCGCGATGCCGGGGACCTGCCGGTGCTGGAGATCGTCGGCCGTGCCGCACGGGCCCTGCTGGGTTGTGCGACAAGCGATCTGCGACCCGATGTGCATTTCAGCGATCTGGGCGGGGATTCGCTGTCGGCGCTGTCGTATTCGACGCTGTTGCAGGAGATTTTCGAGGTGGAGGTGCCGGTCGGTGTGATCGTCGGCCCGGCCGGCGATCTGTCCCGGCTGGCCGAGTACATCGAATCCGAACGGCGGTCCGGCGGTAACCGGCCGACGCTCACCACGGTGCACGGCCCGGGGACACAGGTCCGTGCCGCCGATCTCACCCTCGACAAGTTCATCGATGCGCCGACGCTGGCCGCCGCCGCCGCGCTGCCGCACACGCCGCAGCGGCCGAAAACGGTGCTGCTGACCGGCGCCAACGGGTATCTGGGCCGGTTCCTGTGCCTGGAATGGTTGCAGCGGCTCCATGTCTCGGGGGGCGGCCGGCTGGTGTGTGTGGTGCGCGGCAATGATGCCGACGCGGCCCGCAAGCGTCTCGACGAGGTGTTCGACAGCGGTGATCCGGAACTGTTGCGGCACTATCGACAGCTGGCCGACCACACCCTCGAGGTGCTGGCCGGTGATATCGGCGAGCCGAATCTCGGCCTGGGCGAAGCTGATTGGCAGCGGCTGGCCGAGAGCGTCGACCTGATCGTGCATCCGGCGGCGCTGGTGAACCATGTGCTGCCCTATGGACAGCTGTTCGGCCCCAACGTGGTCGGGACCGCGGAGGTAATCCGGCTGGCGGTGACGTCGCGGATCAAGCCGGTCACGTATCTGTCGACGGTGGGCGTGGCCGATCAGGTGGCGCCGCAGTCGTTCACCGAGGACGGCGATATCCGCGAGGTCAGCGCGGTGCGTTTGATCGGCGACGGCTACGCCAACGGGTATGGCAACAGCAAATGGGCCGGTGAGGTGCTGCTGCGCCAGGCGCACGACCTGTGCGGGCTGCCGGTGGCGGTATTCCGCTCGGACATGATCCTGGCCCACTCCCGCTACGCGGGCCAGCTCAACGTGCCCGACATCTTCACCCGCCTGCTGCTGAGCCTGCTGGCGACCGGTGTGGCCCCGAAGTCGTTCTACCAGAACGATATCGAGGGCAACCGGCAGCGCGCCCACTACGACGGGCTGCCCGGCGATTTCACCGCCGAGGCGATCACCGTGCTCGGCGCCCAGGTGAGCGCCGGCTACGAGACCTTCGACGTGCTCAACCCGCACGACGACGGCATCTCCCTCGACGAATTCGTGGACTGGCTGATCGCGGCAGGTCACCCGATCGAGCGCATCGACGACTACGACGACTGGTTCGGCCGCTTCGAGACCGCGGTGCGCGGACTACCCGAACAGCAGCGCCAGCATTCGCTGCTGCCGCTGCTGCACGCCTTCCGGCGGCCGGATATGCCGATCCGTGGTGCGGCGTTGCCGGCCAAGAAGTTCCAGGCCGCCGTGCAGGCCGCGAACCTCGGCCCCGAGGGCGACATTCCGCACCTGACCCCGGCGCTCGTGGAGAAGTACGCCAGTGACCTGAAACTGCGAAAGCTGTTGTAGGACACCGCCCGATGGCGCCCAGGAATCTCCCCGGGCGCCGTCGGCCGTCCCTCAGTCGTGACCGGTCGGGTCGAAAGCCCAGCACGGCCGCGGTGTCGTCCGGATCGATCGTTTCGCCATGGACCGTGCCCAGGCTGATCAGGATTCGCGCCACCCACTCGGCTACCGCCGCCGGGTCGTGGCCGGGAACGTCGGTCGCCTGGCACTGACCCAACTCATCACCGACCCACGGTTCGAACTTGCCGGCGTGTGGGTATCCGCGGATGACAAGGTGGGCAAGGATGCCGGCGAGCTCGCCCAGATCGACGTTTCGACCGGAATCGCCGCGACCGGCGACCTCGCGGCGCTACTGGCCACCGACGCCGAATGCGCCGTGTACTGCGCATTGGGCGATACGCGGTTGCGCGAGGCGATGGAAGATTGCCGGCGCATCCTGGCGGCCGGCATCAACGTCGTCGGCTCGTCACCAGGGGTGTTGCAGTATCCGTGGGGGATGCTGCCCGACAAGTACCTCGCTCGATTGGAAGAGGCTGCACAGCAAGGTAATTCGAGCCTATTCGTCAACGGAATAGATCCCGGCGATCCGGCAGTTGGCAGCCGGCTTGGACATCATCCTCGACGACATAGCCGAGGCCTACGAACGGGAACCCGCACCCGAGGCCTTCGACATAGCGGCGGGACACATCCCCAAGAACGGGCTTGCCGCACTGCAATTCGAGATCCGTACGCCCGCCGCCGATTCCCTGCCACTGACCGTCGCGTGAGAGCACGCGCGCTCGGCCGCTGATCCGGGCACCGGCGTCGAAACCCCAGAAGGCCACCGCCATCAGCCAGCACTTCGGAACCTTCGTCACGATCGGCCTTCCTTTCCAGTTGGACGGGCAGCCACCAGGGCCACGCACGCCGAGCCAGGGGCTGCGCCGCATGGCCACCGACGGCGCCGAGCCCCGGCGTGATGACTGCTTCAGGAAGGACCAACCACTGTATTTCGCTGCCGCCCGATGCCCTCGACCTCGATCTCGATCGCGTCACCCGGACACAGAGAAATGCGCGGCGTGCGGGCATCGCCGCTCCCGGCTGGTGTTCCCGTCAGGAGGACGTCTCCCGGATGCAGGGTGAAGAATCGCGAACAGTACGAAATGAGTTCCGGCACAGGGAAGATCATGTCGGCGGTGGTCCCATCTTGAACGACAGTCCCGTTTCGCCGGGTGCGAATTCCGATGGCCTGTGGGTTGTCGATCTCATCGGCAGTGACGACGACCGGGCCCAGCGGGCAGAAGGTGTCGAGCCCCTTACCGCGGACCCACTGTCCGTCTTCTGCCTGTAGATCCCTGGCCGAGATGTCGTTCGCCGCAATGTATCCGAATACGACACCCATGGCGTCGGATACGTCGATGTTGCGGCACCGTGCGCCGATGACGACGCCGAGTTCCGCCTCCCAGTCCACTCTGGTCGTCATCGCGGTGTCGACAACGATGTCGTCGGCGGGTCCGATCGCGCTGGATGAGAGTTTCGGAAAAAGATAGGGCACTTTCGGTGTGTCCCAACCCATCTCACGCACCGTATCCCGATAGTTCAATCCGATTCCGAAGATCGTCGGCGGACGGTAGGGCAGGGCGAACTCGGTCACCGAGGGGTCACGTCCCAACGGCGTCCACGACGGTCGGGCCCCACCGATGATCTCGAGGAGGGACGTATCGCCGCCGGCCTTGCTCCATCCCGTTCCATCGGAAACGACCACCACACGGCGTTGTTCCAGCCGCAACGTGCCGTAGCGCATGCACCATACCTTTCGACATACCAAGAGACTTCTTGTGTCCCATTCAATGGGAGGCTATCGTACTGAATGAGACATCACTAGAGGTAATCCCCGAGGAAGGCACGCGCAATGACGGAACAGCGCCATCAGATACCGCTCGATCCGGCAGTGCTGGAGAAATTCCGGCGGATCAGCACGGCGACGCTGGCCACGAGACTGTTCGCGATCGGGCTCCGTCAGCAATATCTGGTCGGGCTCCGGCCGCTGAGCTCGTCTCTCGACGGTTTCGTCGGCGAGGCGTACACGATGCGATTCATCCCGGCCCGCGAGGACATCGACACCCTCGACACCCTGCACGGACCGGAGAATCTCCAGTGGGTCGGCGTGGAATCGCTGCAGCCGGGGCAGGTGCTGGTGATCGACAGTCGCAGCGATATCAGCGCCGCCTCGGCTGGGGACATGCTGGTGACGCGTGCCCTGCACAAGGGCGCCGCCGCGGTCGTCACCGACGGCGCGTTCCGCGATGGCTATGTGCTAGAAGGGATTCCGCTGCCCACCTACAGCCGGGCGATCACCGCCACGACTCGATTGAGCAGCTTCCACGTCGCCGATCTGCAGGTCCCCATCGGCTGTGCGGGCGTCGCGGTGTATCCCGGCGATGTGCTCGTCGGCGACCGGGACGGCGTGATCGTGATCCCTCGCCACATAGCGCCGCAGATCGTCGACGACTGCGTCGAGCAGGAGGAGCTGGAGGCATACCTGCACCTGCGGGTCCACAACGGCGAACCACTCATGGGTGGACTCTATCCGCCCAATGAGGCGACAAAGGCGCAGTTCCGCGCGTGGAAGGCCGAGCGGGCGGCGATCGCATGAGCGGCACCGCCGAGTTCCACAGCCTCGACCGGAACGTTCAGCGCGCACGCATGGAATCGACCATCCGAACCTATTTCGACGGGTGCAACGAGGCCGACGTGGAGAAGATGGCGGCCACCTTCGCTCGGGATGCCGTGCACTACTTTCCGCCGGGGCTGGACGGACCGTGGGTCGGCAATCGGACCATCGCCGAGAACTGGCGGAAACTGGTGCTGAGCATCGGATCGGCGTGGACGATCGACCGGTTGATCGCCGAGCCCGAATCCCTGCAGGCCGTCATCGAATGGACCCACTACAAGACCGCACTCGGCGGATTCCTGCGCGGCGACGAGTGGTACCGGTTCGATCCGAAGTCCGGGCTGATCACCGAGATCCGCGCCTTCTACGCCGCGCGCTCCGACGGCCGTCAATCCGTCGAATTGGAGGGCTACGACTATGCGGGTCAGGGCTACCACCTCGCATGCCCGATCGCCCGGCCGCACCCAGATGCCGCCACCACCGACTGAACCGCGCGAAAGGATCTCCGTGCCGGTCGACACCGAACAACGCACCTCCGACCCGGTCGTTTCCGTCGACCCCCGCTCGGGCCGCGCCACCCGGACATCACTGCACAGCACGGCCGATGACGAGGTGGCCGTAATCTGCCACCGCGCCGCGGCGGCGTTCCCGCACTTCGAACGCGCCGGCCGCGCCGGGCGTGCGCATTTCCTGCGCGCGATCGCCGGCCGGCTCGAACTGCATCGCGACGAGATCGTGCCGACCGCACAGCGTGAAACGGGTTTGCCCACTGCGAGATTGACCGGCGAGCATGCACGCACCTGTTACCAGATGCGGCTGTTCGCCAATGTCCTCGACGAGGGCAGCTACCTGGAAGCCGCGATCGACCATGCGGGCGATACCCCCATGGGCCGCGGCCCGGATCTGCGGCGGCTGCTCGTTCCGATCGGCCCGGTCGCCGTGTTCGGCGCCAGCCGCGCTGGCTTCGCTACCGGCAGTCGACTCCGTCCTCACCGGCACCACGGCCGCGCCGGACGGATTCGGCGCCACACCCACGGTTCTCACGCTTCGCGCGGGCGAACTGTCGCAGGCCTCGGCCACCGAATGCTTCGGTCCGTTCGCCATCGTAGCCCGCTACCGCGACGAGGCCGAGCTGCGAACCGGCCTCGAGGTGCTACCCGCCTCATTGACCGGCACCGTCCATGCCGGACCAGACGAGTCCGACCGCATCGCACGTTTGTCGGAGTTGTTGCGCCCCAAGGCCGGGCGGCTGATCTACAACGGATTTCCCACCGGAGTGCTGGTCTCATGGGCGCAGACCCACGGCGGTCCGTGGCCCGCGACCAACACCGTGCACACCTCGGTGGGCACGACATCGATCCGGCGGTTCCTGCGCCCGGTCACCTGGCAGGACGCCCCGCAGGCAGTACTCCCGGAGGAGTTGCGCGACGGCGAGCACCGAATTCCACTCCGGCTCAACGGCACACTGATCATTCCCTGAGGAGGGCACCGTGGCTGCACCGCGTATCACCGACATCCACCTGACACCGATCCTGATCTCCGACGCACCGCTGCTCAATGTCGCGGGCGTGCACCAGCCCTACGCACCTCGATTGGTGGTCGAGGTGATCACCGATTCCGGGACGACCGGATTCGGCGAAACCTATGGCGACTCCGCCTATCTCGACCTCGCCGAGAAGCTCGCGGCACAGCTCATCGGCGTGCCGATCGATGCGATCAACACGATCTGCCGGATCGGCAAGGATCCCGGCGGGATCCGGATCGTCGACCCGAACCCCGATGCCAGCGGGTATCGCGGACTGCTGACCACCGAAAAGCAGCGGCTGAGCGTGATTTCCGCCTTCGAGGGCGCCGCTCTGGACGCGTTCGGTAAGCACCTCGGCGTCCCGGTGTACGACCTGCTCGGCGGAAAGGTCCGCGACCGCGTGGAGTACAGCGGTTACCTGTTCTACAAGTGGGGCGAACACCCGGCACGTTACCCGGACGCACCGCGCGACAGCTGGGGCGAAGCGATCGACCCCGACGGTGTGGTCGCGCTCGCCCGAAAGTTCCACGAGTACGGCGGTTTCCGGTCCTTCAAACTCAAGGGTGGAGCATTCCCCGCCGAGGAAGAGGTCAAGGCCATCAAGGCTCTCCGGGAGGCGTTTCCGGACCATCCGCTACGCTTGGACCCGAACGGTGCATGGTCGCTGGAGACCTCATTGCACGTCGCCCGGGAACTGACCGGGTTGGTGGAATACCTCGAGGATCCCACCTTCCGTCTCGAGGATATGGCCGAGGTGCACCGGCAGACCGGAATGACGTTGGCCACCAACATGATCGTGACCGCAACCCATGAGATCAAACCCGCGTTCGACGCCGACGCGGTGCAGGTGGTCCTGTCCGATCATCACTTTTGGGGCGGACTGCTCGCCACCCGCGACCTGGCCGCGGTCTGCCGTGGGTACGGCAAAGGAATATCGATGCATTCGAACACCCACCTCGGCATCTCACTGGCCACGATGACGCACGTCGCCGCCACCGTTCCCGATCTCGAGTACGCCTGTGACACCCATTACCCGTGGCAGGCCGGCGAGGACATACTCACCGAACCGATCACGTTCGTCGATGGGTGTGTAGAGCTGTCGGACGCACCCGGACTCGGCGTGGAACTCGACCGTGACGCCCTCGCGCGGCTGCACGAACGATTCGTGAGGATGCCCCACATGCGCGATCGCGACGACATCGCCGCGATGCGCGCGGCACATCCGGACTACCGGCGTCCGACCATGCCGAAATACTGACGGCGCGACTCGGACCCGCTCGGGCCGAATCTTATTGTGCTGCTGCCGAATATCCGAGCTCCGCGGAGAGCTTGGCTGCGGTCTCGGCCACCAGCGGGCCGACCTCATCGATGATGCGCTCCATCCGTTCGGCCACACCCGCCACGCTGATCGCCGCGATCGGCGCTCCGGTGTGGTCCCGGATGGGCGCGCCGGCGCAGCAACTGGATTCGTCGAACTCCCGCAGATCCTGCGACCAGCCCCTGGCCCGGGTCGCCTGGATCTCGCGACGAAGTCCGGCGACGGTCGAGGCGTCGACGGGTGACGCCTCGGAGGCCACCAGGTCCTCCAGCACCGCATCGAGACGATCCGGCGACAGCGCCGACAGATATGCACGGCCCACCGAGGTGCAGTGCAGCGGCCGTGAGGTGCCCAGCTCGTCGGACACTGCGACCGGCCGCGGACCTCGATCCCGATGGACGAACACCATGTTCAGCCCGTTCGGAACCGCAAGGCTGACGGTCTCCTGCGTGGTATCGCGCAGCGCGCGCAGCGCGGGAATGGCGAGGTCGCGCAGGTCGACCGAGGCGACCGCGGCCGCGGACAACCGCGCCGCGGCAGGCCCCAGGCGCAGCATTCCGGTGCCGGAATCCACTGCCAGCCAGTCCTTTTCCTTCAATCGATCGACGAGCCGGTACGCCGTGCTCCTGCTCAGGCCCAGCGCGTTCGCAAGGTCGACGGCACTGCAGGTCCGCACCACGCCGAGATGCTCCAGCATCGCCAAACCTCGATCGAGCGCGCCCGCGGCCTTATCGGGCACGGTCATATCGTCGGTCATCCTCACCCTCCCGCCCTAACACCACAGAGCCGAACTCTGTCCCATTGGTTGAGACTACACCGAGCCCGCGTGTGCCGACCCGACGCGCGACCTCGCACATCGAGGCGATCCGCGCCGGGCCCCTTGCCCTATGACGGGCATCACTGTACCGTACAGAAGTCCTACTGAGTGGGACTGCAACCCATTGATTAGGAATCCACGCTGCCGGCGCCGACTGAGCGCCGCCGAGCATGCGACATCGCGCAGATCGACGTGTTGATTCTTTCAAACCGTGAAGGGGTGCCTCCGGTGGCCGCAGAAACGTCACGAGACGGTGAGTCCACGCTGGTCGCGTCCGCGCTCCACAGCGCCGTCGCCAAGATCTTCCGGCGCATCGTGCCGTTGTTCGCGATCATGATGATGTGTAATCAGCTCGACCGCAGCAACATCGGCTACGCGCAACGCCATCTGGAAACGGACCTCGGCCTCGGCGCCGCCGCATACGGGCTCGGCGCCGGGCTGTTCTTCATCGCCTACACGATCTTCGAACTCCCCAGCAATGCGCTCATGCAGCGGATCGGCGCCAAGATCTGGCTCTCGCGGATCTGCGTGAGCTGGGGCCTGGTCTCGGCGGCGACGCTCTTCACCCAGGGACCGATCAGCTTCTACATCCTGCGCTTTCTGCTCGGGGTCGCCGAGGCGGGATTCGTCCCGTCGGTGCTGTACTTCCTGACCACCTGGCTGCCCAACTCCCATCGCGGCCGCGCGAATGCCCGCTACGCCGTCGGCGCCCTGATCGCCTTCACCCTGTCCGGGCCGCTGTCGGGACCGCTGCTCTCGCTCAACGGGGTCCTCGGTCTCGCGGGCTGGAAGTGGATGTTCCTGGTCGAAGGCATCGCATCGGTGGCGATCGGAATCTTCGCCTACTTCCGGCTGGACTCGAAGATCACCGACGCGGCCTGGCTGACCCCCCAGGAACAGAGCGCGCTCATCACGACAATCGCTCGGGAGAACGCCGAGGTCGCGTCGCACTACGGACCCGGCCGGCCGTCCATATGGTCGGTGCTGAAGGATCCCCGGATCGCGTTGTTCGTGATCATCTACTTCGCCACCCAGATGTCGATCTTCGCCAACACCTTCTGGTTACCGTCCATCGTCCGCAATATCAGGGGGACCAATGACATCACCGTCGGCCTGCTGTCCTCACTGCCCTGGATATGCGCCATCGTCGTCATGTTCGCGGTGGCGCGACTGGGAGACCGCACCGGCAAACGCCGGCAGATACTCATCGGCCTGCTGCTCGTTTCCGCGGTCGGTTCCTACCTGGCCGGCATCACGACCCCCTGGGTGGCCCTGGCGATGCTGTGCATCGCGGCCACGGGATTCAAATCCATCAGCCCCATCTTCTGGCCGATCGTGCAGAAGTCGGTCCATCCCATGGCCGTCGGCACCGCCATCGCGGTCATCAACGCACTGGCCAACCTCGGCGGATTCGTGGCGCCCTACGGCTTCGGCCTGATCAAGCAGCACACCGGCAGCACCCAGTGGGGCCTGTTCGGACTGGCGCTGGCTTCGGCCCTCGCCGCCCTCTGCTGCCTATTCCTCAGGGATCGCTCCCCTGCGACCACCGTCACCGACGCTCCCACCCCGTGTCCGCCGCACTCCGAACCCACCGGCTCGGCCTCACGAACCAGCCACTGACACTGCAGGATTCGCTGAAACTACGGACCAACCACAGGAGAACGATGACCGCCCAGACGACCACCGTCGAAGCCCCCGAACTGGCCGGCCGGCTCATCGGCGAGGCAACCACCGACCGGATCTCCCGCATGCAGGTCTCCCTCACCTACCTCCCGCTCGCCGCGCCGATCAGCGACGCCAAAGTCTTCGCCGGCCGGCAAAGGCCACTGACCGAGATCGCGTTCCTCTTCGCCGAAATCACCACCGAGGGCGGACACGAAGGCATCGGATTCAGCTACTCCAAACGAGCCGGCGGACCCGGAATGTACGCGCACGCAATCGAAATCGCGGGCGAGCTGATCGGTGAAGACCCCAACGATATCCCCCGGTTGTGGAACAAACTCGTATGGGCCGGAGCCTCCATGGGACGCAGCGGGCTCACCACGCAGACCATAGCCGCCTTCGACATCGCCCTGTGGGACCTCAAAGCCAAACGCGCACAACTGCCGTTGGCGAAATTGCTCGGCGCACATCGTGATTCGGTTCAGGTGTACAACACCTCCGGCGGATACCTGTCGATGGAACTCGACCAGGTCCTGGACAACATCGACGAATCCCGCGGCAACGGCATCGGCGGCATCAAGATCAAGGTCGGCCAGCCCGACACCCGCGCCGACCTGAAACGAGTGACCGCCGTCCGCGAACACCTCGGCGAAGGATTCCCGTTCATGGTCGATGCAAATCAGCAGTGGAACCGCGCCACCGCGGCCCGCATGGGCCGGGTCCTCGAACAGTTCGACCTGACCTGGATCGAAGAACCCCTCGACTGCTACGACGCGGCCGGCCACGCCGCACTGGCCGCATCGCTGGACACACCGATCGCCACCGGCGAGATGCTGACCAGCGTGGCCGAGCACTGGAACCTGATCGGTGCGCACGCCTCCGACATCGTCCAGCCCGATGCCCCACGAGTCGGCGGCATCACGCCGTTCCTGCGGATCGCCGCCCTCGCCGACCACTACGGAGTGAGCCTCGCGCCGCACTTCGCCATGGAGATCCACCTCCACCTCGCCGCCGCCTACCCACAGGAGCCGTGGCTCGAGCACTTCGAATGGCTCGAACCGATGTTCAATGAACGACTCGAGGTGCGCGACGGCCGCATGTACGTGCCGAACCGCCCAGGCCTGGGCTTCAGCCTCAGCCAGCAGGCCCGAGACTGGACCACCGAAACACGGAACTTCACCAACTGATGGACTCCCGTTGACACCCTCACCCCAAAGTGAGAAAGTGTTCGCATATAAGAATCAGGACTCGGTTGCTGGGGTTCCGAGCGGGTCACCCTCGAAGGAGTTACGCATGTCCAGTAAGTCGGTGGCGCTCGTGGCGGATCTCGGAGAGAGCTTCGGCAACTACACCATCGGAGAGGACGAGGCCGTACTCGATCTGGTGACAATGGCGAACGTGGCGTGCGGTTTTCACGCCGGAGATCCCCGGGTCATGGAACGAACGGTGCGGGCCTGCCTCGAGCGCGGTGTCGAGATCGGCGCGCACCCGGGCTACCCGGACCTGGTCGGCTTCGGCCGGCGCGCGATGGCCTGTACCGAGGAGGAGATCCGTACCGACACCCTTTATCAGATCGGTGCCCTCAGCGCCTTCGCCAAGGCCCAGGGCGGCACGATCAGCCACGTCAATCCGCACGGCAGGATGGGCAATCTGACCGTCACCGATCCGGTGCACGCCCGCGGCGTCGCGGACGCTGTCGCCGCCTTCGACCCGAACCTGATCGTGGTCACCCAGGAGGGTCTGCTCGCGCAGGAGGCGCGCGCTCGTGACCTGACGGTGGCGCTGGTATTCCTGGCCGACCGGGGTTATGAGGACGACGGCACCCCGGTGCTGCGCAGCAAGCCGGGAGCCTTGATCCACGACGCCGACGAGATTGCCGCGCGCACGGTCCGGATGGCCCTGGACGGTGTCGTGCGCACGGTCCACGGCACCGACATCCCCCAGGAGTGCGACATCGTGCTGCTGCACGGAGACAACCCCGAAGCCATCGTGAACGCCGGTAAGGTTCGCGCGGCACTGCTGGATGCGCAGGTCGCGGTGCAGCCGCTGCGCGCCGTGCTGGCAGGCAAGGATCACGCCGTCTCCGCATGAGTCCGCTGCCATCGGATGCCGTGAATGCACCGGCAATCACGCGGATCGCCTACGGCGACGCCGCCGTCATGCTCGAGGTGACGGGAACGGATATGCCGACACGGCGGGAGGTCACCCGTGCGCTGCGCGGTGCGGTGCTCGCGAATCCGCCGTCCGGCGTCGTCGACGTGGTCGGCGGGCTCGAATCCGTGTTGGTCCGGTTCGACTGTGCGGCAACACGACACGATGAGGTCGGCCTGGCCCTCGACCGTCTCGTTCGCGATGTCGAGGCAGCCGAACTCGATTCGTCTCCGGGGTGCCGGTTTGTCGTTCCCGTGCGGTTCGGCGGCGAGTACGGGCCGGATCTCGAGTCGGTTGCCGAGGAATTGTCCATGAGTGCCGAAACGGTCGTCGGCATATTCACCTCGGCGACACTGGTCGTCGACGTACTGGCCGCGGGCATCGCTCCGATGATGCACGGCACGGATTTCGGAGCCTCGGTGGCGCGGTGCCGGACCCCGCGGGCGCACGTTCCGGCCGGGGCGGTGATGGTGGCCGGCCACAATGCGATCATCGGCCCGGCACCCGGTCCGAGCGGCTGGCGAATCCTGGGACGCACCCCCGTCGACCTGGTCGACATTCACCGGGATCCGGTGGCGCACTACGCACCCGGTGACCTCTTCCGATTCATCGCGATCACCGACGATCAGTGGTCCGGCTGGGCCGGTCGCCCGTTGGAGCCCTCGGAAACCGGGGCGCCGTGACCACGAGGGCAGAGCTACTCATACAGCAACCCGGCTGGCTCACAACACTTCAGGATCTGGGCCGCCCCGGTGCCGAACACCTCGGCGTCCCCGTCGCCGGGGCCGCCGATCAGTACTCGGCAGCCATGGGCAATGCACTGGTCGGCAATCGGCGCGAGGCACCGTCGATCGAGATCATGGCCACCGCGTTCACCGCAACCGCGATGAACGACATGCTGATCGCCGTCACCGGCGCCGCCGCCGAGGTTCGCATCGATGGTCACCGTGCGCCGCAGTGGACGCCGCTGTGCGTCCCCGCCGGTGCGGAGATATCGATTCACAACGTGCGCAACGGCATTCGGATCTACCTGTGCATCAATGGCGAAATCGACGCCGATCTCTTCCTCGGCAGCGCCGCACCCGATGCTCGAATGGGATTTCCGCAGCGATTGCACGCCGGAAGCCGGGTCGGCGCGCACAGCGCCTACGTCCGCTTCACCCATCCCTATTCGCAGCAACCCCTGATGCTCCCGCCCGTACGCGTCCCGGACCTGCGCACAGCGTGCTGGACGATCGACGTCACCGACGGTCCGGAGACCGCCGCGGTGCCGGGAATCCGGGAACTGCTGGCGGGCTCCGAATACACGGTCACGGATCGGTCGAATCACGTCGGATTGCGGCTCTCGGGCCCGGTTCTGCATCCCGAGGGCATGGACGAACTCCTGTCCCACGGGGTCCCGATCGGAGGCGTGGAGATACCGCACTCGGACGAGCTCATCATTCTCGGCCGCGCCCGCTCGTTGACCGCGGGCTATCCCATCGTCGCCGTCGTCACCAGTGCGGCCATGTCCATCCTGGGGCAGGCCGGGCCCGGCCGCCGGATACGCCTGCGCTGGCGCACCCTGGACGACGCCATCGCGAATTACCGTGCGCAACAAGCCGATATCGCGCGAACCGAAGAGTCGGTGACGCGCCTCTTCGACGCGCTCGGGGTGCCGCGCGCGGGGCTGCCGACGCCGGCGCGAACACCGTAACGCCCGCACTCCGCGGCGTTGTCACACGTTCTTTACAGATAAGCCTTGACTGCACATCCAGCTAGTGTGAAACTTCTCGCAATCTAAAAACTATTCTCAAATCGACATCGGTTCTCATCCGGTCGCTCTAGAGATCAGGCGAAGGGAAACCCTCATGTCCGAATTGGACGGCGCACAGCTTCGGATCACGGCGGAGTGGGAGCGGCCGGACCGGGCCCTGCTCGCGGAGTTCTCGCAGTTCCAGGTCGCGAACCTCGGTGATGCCATGGAGCGCCTCGGCATCTGCGATGCCGGCATCTCCGGCATCTGGCCCGGCGGCGCGTTCGCGGGATCGGCCTTCCCGATCACCACCGACGCCGGCGACAACGCCGCGATCATCAAGTCCCTCGACTATCTCCAGCCCGGTGATGTGGTCGTGGTCAACGGTGGTGGATACCTCGGCCGTGCCCTGATCGGCGACAACCTGGTGCAGCGCTTTGCGCTGCGTGGCGCGGTGGGCGCGGTGATCGACGGCTGCGTTCGTGACCGCGACACCATCGAGAATCTCGGATTCCCGGTCTTCGCCCGTGGCATCACCCCGGCCGGACCGTTCAAGAACGGCCCGGGCGTCATCGGTGAGGATGCGGCGGTCGCTGGCGTTGTGTTCCACCCCGGCGACATCGTGTGCGCCGACACAGACGGCATCATCGTGATTCCTCCGGCTCGCGCCCGCGAAGTCCTCGCGGCCGTCCGCGCCGTGGTTGCCCGGGAACACGCGCTGGATGCGGAGGTCGCCGCGGCGCATGGCTGATTACCGCCGCCCCACCCACGACTCACCTCCCGCGCCCAGCGAACGGAACACCCCGCATGACCGTCACCAACCCGCCCGGTACTCCCGATACCCGTAGCGAGGACCGCAGCGTCATCAAGCGCGTCACCCTCGCGGGCGGCATCGGCTCGTTCGTCGAATGGTACGACTACGGCATCTACGGACTGCTCGTCCCGAGCCTGGCCCTCGCCTTCGGGCCGGGCAGTAGCAGCTCCGGCAATATCATGCTCACCTACGTGGGCTTCCTGGTCAGCTTCCTGGTGCGCCCCTTCGGGGGTCTGCTCTGCGGATACCTCGGCGACAAACTCGGCCGTAAGACCCTGCTCGCGGTCCTGTTGCTGATGATCTCCGGATCGACCGCGGCCATCGGGGTGATCCCGAGCTTCGCGACGATCGGCTGGGCCGCCCCGATTCTGCTGATCGCGCTGCGCATGATCCAGGGCTTCTCGGCCGGCGGTGAGGTCTCCGGCGCCATGTCCTTCGTGGCCGAGTATGCCGACAACGACAAGCGCGGCCGCACCACACAGTGGCTGCCGATGGGCTCGTTCGCCGCCCTGCTGATCGGAAGCCTGTTCTCGGTCGTCATTATTCAGTTGCTCGGCCAGCACACGCTCGATTCGTGGGCCTGGCGAATCCCCTTCCTGGCTGCGGTACCGATGGGCCTGGTCGGGTTCTACATCCGTAACCGGCTCGAGGACACGCCACGGTTTCATGCCCTGCGCGAGGCCCGGATCGTCGAACACAACCCGCTCAGAACCGCGCTGACATCCAAACGCCACCTCGCGGCGATCGGCATGACGATCGCGCTGCCCGCCCTCAACGGGCCCGGCTACTACATCCTGTTCGTCTATATGCCGACCTACCTGAAGAACGAACAGGGCTTCACGCAGTTACAGGGCCTGCTGATCACTGCGGTCAGCCTGATCACCATCTTGATCATGATTCCCTTCGCCGCCCAGCTGTCCGATCGGATCGGGCGCAAACCGGTACTGCTCTACTCGGCACTGGCCATGGGCATCGGCGCCTATCCCTGCTTCCTGCTCATCTCCAGCGGCAACATGGGCACCGCGGCCCTGGCGGGGATCATCCTCGCGGCGTTGTTCGCCGGTCACGCGGCGGTCATCCATGTCCAACTCGTCGAGCTGTTCCCGACCAACGTGCGGTACACCGCGTACAGCGTCGGGTTCAATCTCACGACCGTGGTCTTCGGCGGTAGTGCGCCGCTGGTCATGAATTGGCTGATCGGGCTGACCGGCGACAAATCGATTCCGGCCTACGCGGTGATCCTCACGGCAGTCATCACCGCGCTCGCGGCACTGAGGCTCGCCGAGACCACGGGAAAGCCCCTCCGGGATACCTGATCGCCGCACCGCACCACAGACGAAAGGGAAGTAACTGTCATGGGAATGCTCGACGGCAAAGTCGCACTGGTCACCGGGGCCGGGACCGGAATCGGACGGGAGACCGCCCGGCACCTCGCGGCCGAGGGCGCGACCGTCGTCCTGGTCGGCCGCCGCGCGGCGGTCTTGGACGAGGTCGCGGAGGTCATCGGCGAATCGGGTGGCACCGCGGTCGTCAAACCCGCGCAGATCGCCGACGGCGCCGAGGTGCGCGCATTGATCGACGCGGTCACCTCCGACCTCGGGGCGATCGACATCCTGGTCAACAACGCGGGCGCCGGTGGGCGGGTGCTCAATGTCCGGTGGACGAGCGAGGACGAGTGGAACGAGATCCTCGGCGTCAATCTCACCGCGGTATATCTGCTGACCCAGGCGGTCCTGCCGGGCATGCTGGCCGGCAAGGGCGGCACGATCATCACCGTATCCTCGCTCGCAGCCGTCAATCCCAACCTGCTCGGTGGCGCCGCCTACGGCGCCGCCAAGGCGGGAGTCCGCAACTTTATGACCTACGTGCACAACACATTCCGCAACGACGGCATCCGGGCGACCTGCATCCTGCCCGGCGAGGTCAGCACGCCGATCATGGACAACCGGGCCGATCCGCCCAGCCCGCAGGTCCGGGAGGCCATGGTCCAGCCCGACGACGTCGCGCGCGCCGTGCACCTCGCCGCTACCCTGCCGACCCGGACGGTCATCCCCGAACTCGTGATCGCGCCGACCCGCCAGCGCGACATCTCCGGCGATCTGGAGATCAGCCGATGGAAGGGTGCCCCGGAGGAGATCGCGGCCGGTCTTGACGCCGAATCCGTAAAATGAGAAACTATTCGCATATGCGACATACCGCTCGAATGGCGTGGACGGAACTTCGGAAGGATCGGTGGACCTGGTGATCGACTTTGCCCCCTCGGATGCGGTGCTCCGGGTCGAGGAAGCGTCCCTGCGTACGCAGCAGCCGCAGTCCGGCGGCGAGATGATCTCACTCGCGATGGGCGAACCGGATTTCGATACACCGGAACGCATTCGGCAGGCCGCGGCGACGGCGTTGGCGCAGGGATACACCCACTACGCCGCGCAGCTCGGTGACATCGACCTGCGCACCGCGGTAGCCGGCCAGGTCTCCGCGCTGGCCGGAACCACCTTCGGCACCGACCAGATCCTGGTCACGCACGGCGGCACCGGCGGCCTGGCCGCCGCGATCGCCGCGACCGTCAACCCGGGCGACAAGGTCGTCATCCCCGACCCCACCTACTCGTTGTATGCGGATCTGGTGCACCTGGCGGGCGGGTACTGCGTTCCGGTGCCGCTGCAGGACGATCTGCACTGGGACCTCGAGGCACTCGGCACCGCACTCGCCGGCGCGAAGCTGTTCGTGTTCTGCAATCCGTCCAACCCCACCGGCATCGTGCACCGTGCCAAGGAGCTCGACGTGCTCGCCGAGGTGCTGAACACGACCGACGCCCTGGTGATCGCCGACGAGGCATACAGCGAACTCGTCTACGGCGAGGACCCTTTCGTCTCCGCATTGCAGATCCCGGCGCTGGTCGACCGCACCATCTACTGCCAGACATTTTCCAAGAGCTATGCGATGACCGGCTGGCGTGTGGGGTATCTGGCGGGCCCGGGCTCGATCATCGCGGCGTGCGCGCGGGTGCACAACAGCAATAACGGCTCGGTGAACACTGCCGTACAGCGCGCCGCCCTGACCGCGCTCACCGAATGCGCGGACGACGTCGAGGCGATGCGTGTCGCGTACCGGCAGCGGCGAATCCTCATGCGCGAGGAGCTTTCCCGGGTACCCGGCCTCGAGGTGGGCGAACCCGAGGGTGCGTTCTACTTCTTCCCGAAGTACTCGGTCGATGTGCCCTCGCTGGAGGTGGTGCGGGTGCTGCGCGAACACGGCGTCGCGGTGCGGCCCGGCAGCGAGTTCGGCGCACATGGAGAGGGGCATGTCCGGCTGTCCTACGCTGCGAGCGCGGAGGCGATCGTCGAAGGCGTCGCCCGGCTCGCCCGCGGACTCGCCGCACTCGTCGGGGCGAAGTGATGACAGAGTCGATCAGGGAGGGGATCCGGACCATGGCTCACAAGCCGCTGCGCAGCGATACCGAGCGCAATCGCCGAAACCTGATTCAGGCCGCGGTCAAACTGTCCTCGGCAAGCAGTGAGCCGCTGAACATGACCGAGGTGGCACGCGCGGCCGAGGTATCCCCCGCCACCGCATATCGGCAATTCGCCTCTGTTGAAGACATTCTCAGCGAATATCGCTTCGAGGTCGGTTGCCGGATGCGCGATTACTCCCGCACCCTCGAAGGTTTCGGCCTCGAGCGTCTGGAGGCGCTGTGCCGATGCTGGGTCGGGCTGGTCGTCGAGCACGGGGACGCGATGGTCGCCAACCGCTCCAAGCACGGCTATCTCGACCGGCTCCGGCAGGACACCTACTACCTGACCGTCCAGGCCGAAGCGCTGTTCGAGCCGCTGCAACAGTCGGCGAAGGAACTCGGAATCCGCGACATCGGCGACGAGGCACTATTCCTGTGGAACCTACTGTTCGACCCCAGAGAGATCTTCGACCTGCTCAATACCGTGGGGCTGAGCGAGGAACGGGTGGGCACGCAGCTGTTCGCCGCGTTCGAGGGCGCACTGGCCGGATGGGCCCGGGTTCGCGGCGACCGGGATGAGACCCGATCCTGGTCCCCCCGGGCGACACCGTGACCGTGCACCAGATCGTCGTGATGGGAGTGACAGGGTGCGGAAAGACCTCGGCCGCAACGGCAATTGCCGCAATCGCCCGCGCCCACCTCGGCGAAGCCGACGATCTGCACCCGCAGTCGAACATCGACAAGATGAGCCGAGGCATACCCCTGACCGACGACGACCGCACCCCGTGGCTCACCGAAATCTCCGCATGGCTCGGCCGCACCGCCGCCACGAACACCGTGGGTGTCATCACCTGCTCCGCCCTCAAACGCAGTTACCGCGACATCCTCCGTTCGACCGGCGTCCCAGTCTATTTCGTGCACCTGACCGGTAGCCGTGATGAGATCGCCGACCGAATGCGAGGCCGTGCAGGACATTTCATGCCGACCGAACTGATCGACTCCCAGTTCGCCATCCTCGAGCACCTCGACCCCGACGAGGACGGAATCGAACTCGACATCCGGCACACCCCGGATGCCTTGGCACACATGGCGCTCGAAGCCGTCGGCCTCGACACCGTCTCGACCGAACGGACCCGTTGATGAGCAGCCACCCCGCTTTCGACATTGCCGGGCAGGTCGCCGTCGTCACCGGATCGAGCCGTGGCATCGGTCTCGCGCTCGCCGAGGGTCTCGCCGGTGCCGGTGCCGTTGTCGTGCTCAACGGCCGTGATGCCGGGGCACTCGAGCTGGCGCGCAAACGCATCGGTGAACGTACCGGCGCCGAGGTACGCACCTACTCGTTCGACGTCACCGACGCCGAACAGGTCACCCGAGCTGCCGCCGCGATCGAATCCGTGGTCGGGCCGGTGCGGATCCTGGTCAACAACACCGGGATTCAACACCGCCAACCGCTGCTCGAATTCAGCGCGGCCGACTTCAGGCGGGTCGTGGACACCAACCTCACCAGTGCCTTCCTGGTCGGCCAGGCCTTCGCGCGGCCCATGGTCCAGCGCGGCCTCGGCAAGATCATCAATATCTGCTCGATCCAGAGCCAACTCGCCCGGCCCGGCATTGCGCCGTACGCCGCCAGCAAGGGCGGACTACAGATGCTCACCCGTGGCATGACCGCCGACTGGGCGCCCCATGGTCTGTGCATCAACGCCATCGCCCCCGGCTACTTCGATACCGACCTGACCTCGGCCCTGGTCGCGGACCCCGACTTCTCCGCCTGGCTGGCCAAGCGGACACCGGCCGGACGATGGGGCCGCCCCGAGGAACTGGTCGGGACGCTGCTGTACCTGGCCTCGGCGGCATCGGACTTCGTCAACGGCCAGACCCTCTTCGTCGACGGCGGCATGACCGCCGTCGTCTGATGTCTCGACTCATCGATCACGAGCGGAGCACGACACCGATGCGGGCATGTGTAGTCCACGGCGCCAACGACATTCGAGTCGACAATATCGACGCACCGACCCCGGGCCCCGACGAGATCGCGGTGGCCGTCGTCTTCGGCGGTGTGTGCGGATCCGACCTGCACTATGCGCACCGCGGCGGGGTCGGCGACTTCCTGGTCCGCGAACCCATGATCCTCGGGCACGAGGTAGTCGGCGTCGTCGCCGAACTCGGCCCCGGTGCGGCCGGACCCGCGGCCGGGGTGCCGGTGGCCGTACACCCTGCCACCCCCTGCGGGCGCTGCCCCGAGTGCGCCGACGGGCGCCCCAACGTCTGCCGTGATACGCGATACCTCGGTAGCGCGGCCCGCATACCGCACGTACAGGGTGGATTCGCGCAGACCATCGTGGTCCCGGCCGCTCAGATCCGCGTCCTTCCCGGCGGGCTCGACCTCGAGCGAGCCATCCTGGCCGAACCCCTGGCGGTGGCGCTGCATGCGGTCTCCCGAGCCGGATCAGTTTCCGGTGCAAGGGTATTCGTCACCGGCGCCGGCCCCATCGGCTGCCTCGTTGTGGCCGCACTGCGGTCAGCCGGAGCTGCCGAGGTGATCGTTTCAGACCTCGTCCCGGAAGCACTGGAGATCGCCCGTGCGGTCGGCGCGACCACGGTGATTCGCGCGGACGACAGCGACGCCCTCCCCGCCGACATGGACATCGCGATCGAGGCCGCCGGCGCGCCCGCCGCGCTGGACGCCTGCGTGCGCGCGGTTCGCCGCGGCGGCAGGGTCGTTCAACTCGGGCTGCTCCCGCCCGGCCAGGTGAACTTTCCCGGAAACGTGCTCGTCACCAGGGAGATCGAACTCGTCGGTGCGTTCCGTTTCGGAGCCGAGTTCGATGATGCCCTCGCACTGCTCGCAGACGGACTTCCCGTCGATCCGATCCTCACCCACCGTTACACACTCGACCAGATCCAGCAGGCGTTCGCCATCGCCGGTGATCGCACTCGGGCCAGCAAGGTCGTCCTCGATCTACGCTGAATTCTTTACTGCCCCAACAACTCCCGGAGATACCTATGCCTTCGTCGACCCGATACGCACCGGCCGTGCATCTCGGCCCCGACCGACCCGCACTGCTCGTCGAAGCAATCGCCGCCGCCGGTGGGCGCCTCACCGATCTGTCCGCGGCGGACTCCGTGGTGTGGACCGGGGCGCCGGCGAACTTCCCCGAGCGGCTTCCCGAGACGATCCGCTGGGTCCAGCTGCCGTCGGCGGGGGTCGAGGCCTGGCTCGACAGCGGCGTCATCGATACCGAGCGGGTGTGGACCTCGGCCGCGGGGGCGTATGCACACAGCGTCGCCGAGCACGCTCTGGCACTCCTGCTCGCCGGTGTACGAGCCCTGCCCGCGCACCTCGCCGCCGCCGCGTGGGATCAACAAGGGCTCGGAGCCCAGGTGCGAACCCTGCGAAACTCGGATGTCGCGATAGTTGGCTGCGGCGGTATCGGCCGGGCACTGATCCCTCTGCTCAGCGCGGTCGGCGCCCGCACGATCGCGATCACCCGGTCCGGCCGTCCGGTCCCCGGCGCCGATCGCACCCTGCCGGTCGATCACATCGACCAGGTCTGGGCACAGGCCGACCATATCGTGCTCGGCGCCCCCGCGACCGCCGAGACCAAGTACCTCGTCGGCGCGAGCGAGCTCGACCGGATGAAAAGCACTGCCTGGCTGGTCAACATCGCCCGCGGATCGCTCGTCGATACCGACGCCCTCGTCGAAGCACTTGCGGCCGAACGGATCGGCGGAGCCGCATTGGATGTCACCGATCCCGAACCACTCCCGGCGGGCCACCCACTGTGGTCGCTGCCGAACGCGATCATCACCCCGCACGTGGCCAATCCCCCCTCGGCGCTGGAACCGGCGTTCGCACAGCACGTCCGGGACAACGTCAGTCGATTCGCCAACGGCCAGGAACTGACCGCCGTCATCAACCCTGCCAGCGGCTACTGACCGACACCGTTCGGGCGACTCTCTGCTCCGCTTCAAGGTCTCACGATGGTCCCGTCGGCGGTGCGCACGGTCGGCCAGCCACCGTTGAGTGGGTGGTCCTCGTACGGATATCGGGCCGCCGCGGCCTCGTCGATGTCGATCCCGAGCCCTGGGCTGTCGTTCGACCACAGCGCCCCGTCGCGCACCTGCGCCAGACCGGGGAACACCTCGCGGGCCCGGTCACCGAACAGGTGCGCCTCGTGAATCCCGAAGTTGGACACCGACAGATCGAGGTGCAGTTGTGCCATGTGCCCCACCGGGGAGACATCGTCCGGTCCGTGCCAGGCAGTCTTGATGCCGAAGAACTCACACAGCGTCGCAAGTTTGCGTGCCGGGGTGAGCCCACCGAGCGCCGAGACGTGCGCACGGATGAAGTCGATCAAACGGTCGCGGACCAGCGGAACGTACTCCTGCTGATTGACGTACAGCTCGCCGCTGGCAATGGCGATTGGCGACTGCGCGCGCAGCATGCGGAGGTACTCGTGGTCCTCGGGTGCGAAGAGGTCTTCGAGGAAGTACAGGTCGTACGGCTCGAGGTTCTTTGCCAGGGCGATGGCGTCGATCGGGGAAAGTCGTTCGTGGACATCGTGAATGAGCTCGATCTCGCTTCCCAGCTCGGAGCGCAGGTAGTCGAACATGCGCGGCACGGCCAGGGTGTAGGCGCGTCCGTCCCAGGTCGGCTGCGTCATGTCGAGCCGGCCCGGTGACATCGGCTGGGCACGGACATAGCGGTAGCCCTGCTCGATCACCCCGGTGATGGTGTCGGCCACCGCGGCGGCATCCTCACCTTTGACGTGGACATAGACGTCTGCGGCTTTGCGGACCTTGCCGCCGAACAGTTGGTACACCGGCACGTTCGCGAGCTTGCCCTTGATGTCCCACAATGCTTGGTCGATGCCGGACAGCGCGTTGTTCAGCACCGGCCCGCTGCGCCAGTAGGAGGACAGAAAGCACGACTGCCAGATGTCCTCGATGTCGGCCGGATCGCGGCCGATCACGAGCGGCGCGAGGTAATCCTGCACCGCCGATGTGACGGCGTGGGCGCGCTGCGAGAACGTCGCGCAGCCCACGCCGTACAAGCCTGGCTCGCTGGTCTCGACCTTGACCACGACCAGGCGAGTTCCTTCCGGCGCCGTCAGAATGGTCTTGACGCCGGTGATGGTGATTCCGGAACCCTGCCAGGGCGGCATGATCATGATGTCGCTCTCGGGCGGCTCGGATCGGTGATCCATCCGGACCACGAACCCGGATACAGCGACGCCTCGTACCCGGCGAGTTCGAGGGCCAGTATCTGATGTGCCGCGGTGACGCCGGAGCCGCAGTACACCGCGATGGGCGAGTCGCCCACGAGCGGCGCGAACGCGTCCTTCAGTTCGGCGGCGGCGAGGAACCGTCCGTCGGCGCCGACGTTGTCGGTCGTCGGCCGATTTACCGCCCCGGGAATGTGTCCGGCCACCGGGTCGATGGGCTCGACCTCGCCGCGGTAGCGCTCACGGGCTCGGGCGTCGATCACCGTGCCCGGAAAGCTCAGCACATCGTCGGCCCCCAGCGTCGGGGCCGATCCCGCCGTCGCGCTGAAGTCTCCGCGTTCGGGTGTCACCGACAGCGTCTCGACGTCGAAACCGGATGCGGCCCAGTGGGAATATCCGCCGTCGAGCACCCGGACATCGCGGTGACCAAAGTAGCGCAACAGCCACCACGCGCGGGCAGCGGACGTCGCCAGACCGCCGTCGTACACCACCACGGCGGAAGCTGCGTCGACGCCGGCGGCGCGCATCGACTCCTCGAACGCCGACGCCGATGGGATCGGGTGGCGGCCGCCAGCGCCCGGCGGTGCGGCGAGCTGGGTGTCGAGGTCGATGAACTGCGCACCGGGAGTATGCCCGGCGTCGAATGCCGCTCTGTCCGTTCCGGTTCCGACGGCCCAGCGGACATCGAGAACGACGGGTGGGCGCTCGGATCCCAGCAACGAGTTCAGTACGACGGCGTCGATCAGCGGCGAGCTCATGAGATCTTCACCGTCACAGCCCGACCCGTCTTCGCACTCGCATACGCGGCATCAACGACCTGCATCGTCCGGTGCAGGTCCGCGATGCCCGCCAGCCCGTCGAATCCCGAACGCACACCGGCGACGGCGCTTTCGATGAAGACGGTCGTCAGCGGGCCGGAGTCGACGTTCTCGGTGACGGTCGTGCTCTCGCCGGTCGTCTTCGTGACCTTGATGTCCCCCGTGCCGCTGATCTCCAGATAGCCGTTCTCGCCTCGCGCGGAGTACGACAGGTAGCGAATCTCGGGTGAGGACGGGAACGCGTAACCGCATTCGACGACGGCCGAGACACCCTCGGGCGTCGTGAGCAGCGCCGTCAGACGATCCTCGACGTCGTAGGCGCTGGACAGCCGGTACTGGGCCTGAGCCTGCACGGTCAGCGTCGTCGCGCCGGTCGCCTCGAGGAACAGGTCGATGTAGTGGACCGCGAGATTGATGAACGCGCCGCCGCCCGCGTGCTTGTGCTCGAGCGCCCACGGGCTCTGGTTGATGTAGCGTTCGGGCGGTCCCGAGTGGAACAGGAACGTCGCGTAGTCGATGGCTCCGAGCGCATCGAGCTGCTTGCGGGTGTGGCCGGCGCGCTGGATGAACGCGACGCCGATCGGGACCGACTTCTCTTGCGCCGCAGCACGAATCTCGCCAACCTCGTCGGCGTTCAACCCACCCGGCTTCTCCAGGATGATCGGGACGCCCTTGTCGATGAAGGCGAGCGCGACGTCCCTCATCTGATCGTGGCGGGCCAGGATCATGACTCCATCGAGTTTCAGCTCATCATCGAGCAGGTCGTGCCAGTCGAGATGTCCGGTGTCGCCATAGAATTCGCGAACCTCGTCGATCTTCGCCGGGCTCGGGTCGGAGTAGGCGACCACCTCGGCGTCGCGAGCCAAGGTCTCGCGGTAGAACTTGTGGTGCCAGTGACTCGTACCGACAACGGCCATACGGGGTTTGGTACTCATACCTGAATTCCTCGCTTCGAATCGAATGCAGTGCCGGCACGGTCAACGACCGCCGCGACGGTGGAGAAGTTCGCCAGGACCGACTCGGCCCGTTCGCGGGGGTCGGTTCGCGTTTTGGGCCAGTTGGTCTTGACGGCGATGAACTCGAGTCCGGACAGACGCTCGACGGCCCGCTCGACGTGGGCAACCGTCATGGCCGAGGCCGGTTCACCGAACTCGCCGTGCTCGGGGTCCTGCAGCGGCAGGTGCGAGTCCGCCCAGGCGACGTCGTAACCGTTTGCGACCGTGGCGGTCCCGGAGAACGTGAACGCCCGGAGCGTGCCCGCGGCGTTCGCGCGATCGATATGATCGACGATCGATGCCGGATCGCGGAGTTCGATCAGGGAGCGCCCCCAGTTGAGCGACGAGCCGATGTGCGGTGCGGCCACGGCCCGCACCGCGTCGAGTTCCTCGTCGAGCGTCAGAAAGCCCTTGGTCGGCGTCTGCCCGGGGACGAAGGCGTCGCAGTGCTCGACGAGAACGGACGTGGTCCCGAAGTCGATCTCGGAGACCTCATCGAGCGAACGGCGGAACGCTTCCGCGTTGGCAACGATGTCACGTGACGAGAAGCCCGGAGCCGCATGGATTTCGACGGCAGAGACCGCCGCACGGTCGAGGAGATCGTTGATGCGGGTGATGGTCTCGGCGATCCCCCGGGTGCACTGCACGGCGGCAGCGCGCCCGTCGGCGTCGGGGGAGGCCAGGCCGAAGGCGTGGTCGGCGGCCCATGCCTTGAAGGTACTGGGGATGCCGTTGAGCGTCAGCGTCCACCCGGAGGGAAGGACGGCGGCCAGCGCTGTCACCTCCTCGAGCGTCTCCTGCGGCCTCCAGGCAAGCTCGAATCCCGTTGCACGCGTGTCTGTTGCGAGGATTCGATAGTATTCCAGCCGATCCTGCGCGGATGCGGGCGCGGCCGTGTAGCCCGCGATAATCAACGTCATTCCGGTCTTCCTTCTTTCGTCGTCGACTCGGTGGTGAGTACCGATGCGACCGACGCCGCCGCGCGCAGTGCGAGCGCGACCAGCGTGGCCGTCGGGTTCGGTGCGGCGTTGCGCGGGAATGCACTCGCGCCCACCACCCACAGGTTGTCCAGGTGCCAACTTCGCAACTCGGTATCGACCACGCTGTTGTGCGGATCAGCGCCCATCACCGCGCCTCCTGCGAGATGCGAATTCTGGTATGCGGCAACTGAATACTGTTCGGATAGCTGATGGGGCACATGGAGCCGATCGGCTCCCGTTGCCCCCAGAATGCCTGCCGCCGCACTCGCCATCGCGTCGGCCAGTGCCCTCTCGTTCGGCGACCAGTCGTAGGTCAGTCGCAGCAGCGGATCACCCCACGCATCGCGGTAGACCGTGTCGAGGCCGAGATACCGGGTCCGCCGTGGGACCACTTCGCCGGTGATGTTGATGCGCACCATAGAGTCTCGGTATTCGCGCAACGCGTCCTTCCACTTCGCTCCCCAGCGTGGGGTTCCGGCTGGCACGACCGCCTCGGGTTTCGGCTTCAGCTCGAGGTTGGAACTGTGCATCTGGGCACCGCCGGCGAATCGTCCGCAGGTGCCGGCATTTTCGAAGTCGGAGGTGACCCAGCCGCCGCCGGTCTTTCTGGAGCTGTCGATGGTCCGCGAGTCGAAAAATGCGGTGCCGCCGAGCGTGAGATGGTTGGACAGGCCGCGGCCGAGGGTTCCGGTGCCGGACGCCGGATCGTATGCGGCGCCGATATTCGACAGCATCAGCAGCCGGACATTGTTCAGCGTCCACGCGGCCAGGACGTAGGACGAGGCCGTCGCGGTGTATTCGACGCCGCCGCGGATGTACGTGACGCCGGTGACGTGCCGGCCGTCGTGTTCCACGCGGCGTACCTGTGCGTCGGCGATGACGGTGAGCAGTCCGGTGGCGCGGATGTACGGATCGACCGTGTTCAACGGGGTCGCGAGCGTCGTACCGAACTCCTCGCACGGTTCTCTGGTGACACCCAGCGGATTGGTATACGCGATATCGATTTCGCTGGTCGGTAGCGACGTGACCGTAAGGTCCCTGCTCTGCGCCGCCGCGCGGAACAGGTCGGGACCCTCGTTGGTCGGTGCGGGGTCGACAGGCTGTCCGTCCGATCCGGCTACGCCGACAAGATTCTCGAACCGCGAATAGCCCTCCGAGAGGTCGGAGTAGCCGATCGGCCAGTCGCGAATGTCGAGTTCGGCATCGCGTCCGATGGCTTCGCCGAAAAGCGCAGCCGGCCTGAACGATTCCGGGCGGTACCGAGGCGAGAGTCCACCCCACAGCACTCCCCCGCCACCGACTCCTGCGCCCGAGAGAAATGAGCCCATGCGCCGGATGGGCAGCGCCTGCTCACCCTCATGATGTCGCAGCGTGAAGGTTTCTCTCGCGGCGTCCTGTGTCCGGGACTGGGGCCGCCGCCCCTGCGATCCGTGAAAGTGTCCGCAGGACGGGTGATTCGGAAGGTCGCTGCCACGTTCGAGGACGACGACGCGCAGGCCACGCGAGACGAGGTCGTACGCCATCATCGAGCCTGCCCAGCCGTATCCGACGATCAGTACATCCGATGTCGTCATCTCTCACCTCCGTTCAGTAATCGGCCCCACGCCCATGCGGTTCCGTAACGGCCGCCGACGGGTGCGATGAACAGCGCGGTGAACACCTGCTCGAGCACGAGATCGAACCAGTCGATCCACTCGGCGGATGTGAACCCCTCAGCGGCAGCGCCGATTTCGATATCGCCGAGAACACGGTCCCGCTGCATGGTCGTCAACTCGACGAAGTGCACGCCGTACCGCGCTGCGGCACAGCGGTCGAGGGCGAACAGCCCTCGGCCGAGGAAGGCCAGGCGGCTCTCGTCTCGCTGCCATCCGAAGCAGGAGTGGGCATTCGGGGCGAACGGACCCGGGGCGTAGGAATCGGACCCCGTCCCGTAGGCGCCAGCGAGTTGCCTGACGATGTCAGCGGCCACGTCGAGCCGCGCACCTCCCGGCCCCCAGTCCGTGTCGGGGTAGATCCGGTCCACCACGGCTGTCAGCACCGAGATCCGGCCCGGATCCAATCCGATAGACGCATCAGCCGGCTGCATACGATGCGTTGAAATGAGCGACATAGTCGGTGTCCGCCAGCGTCTTGTTGATCGTGTCGGCGAATCGGTCGTCGAGCAGCACGGTGGCGTCGACATGGCGCTTCAGCAGACCGAACTTGACGGCCGTGTCGGCGAGCTGCTGCGAGTATTTCTTCAGCTCGTCGTCGGGTGCGGTCGGCAGCACCCGGGTGTACTCCCAGATGATCTTGGCCTGTTCGGGGGTCACCTTGCGGAAGTCGACGAGTGCCTGCTGAGCGGCCTTCGGGTTCTGGACGAACCAGTCCTGGGCCTTGACGAGCCGGGCCGTGAAGTCCCGCAGGGCCGCAGCCTTTTTCGAGTCTTTCAGCGACCTCGTGCTCACGAGGTAGCCGGTGTAGATATTGAGGTCGTAGTCGGCGGCCGTGCCGAGGACGGTGGCTCCGTTGGCGAGGGCGCCGACGATGTTGTCGCGCGGGTTGAACAGCACGTCGACCTGACCGGTCTGCAGTGCGAGCGCCTGGTTGGTGGAGTCCAGGTCGACCGACTGCACGTCGTTGAACGTCCAGCCGAGCTTCTGCAGAACCTTGGCGGCGAGCAGTTGGGTGGAGCTGCCGGGAAGGAAGCCCCACTTCTTGCCCTTAGCGTCCTTGATGTTCTTGATGCCGGACTGTGCCGATGCCGCCACGACGAACCGGCCGGAGTCCGGCTTATCGCTCGGAACGTTGACCAGGATGCTGCGATACGGGGCGGACTTTGCGGTCCACGCCGGCTTCGCAGCCGCCGCGCCCTGGGTCGCGGTCCACTGCGCGAGGTTGTTGGCGACGTCGATATTCCCGTTCGCCAGCGCCGTCAGCGTGTCGGCCGGGCTCGAGAACGTGGCATATTCGACCTTGTAGGGAGCACCGGCGAAGACCTTCGAGGCCTCGAAGATCGCCTCGGTTTCGCCGCCCTGCTGCCCCATCGTGATGGTCACCCCCGACGGATCGCCTGTGCCGTCGTCCCCGGCGGAGCTGCAGCCTGCCAGCACCAGGCCGGACGCCGCGGCGAGTGCCGCGATGCGGATGAGATGTCGTGATCTCATGCTTTTCCTTATCAGTCAGAGTTGTCGGTACTAGTGCTTGCCGACGCCGAGCTTGTCGAGCAGGGTGTTGCGAACGGCGACGAACTCGTCGGTGGACGAGTCCCGCGGACGGGCCGCGGTGAGTGGGATGTCGGCCGAGAAGGCTCCGCTGTCCAGGACGATCACGCGGTCGGCGAGCGCGATCGCTTCATCGACGTCGTGCGTGATGAACAGGACGCCCGGTTGGTGCCGTTCCCACAACTTGAGCACCAAATCGTGCATTTTCAACCTGGTCAGGGCGTCCAGCGCGGCGAAGGGTTCGTCGAGCAGCAGCAGGTCGGGTGCGCGGACGAGGGCACGAGCGAGTGCGATGCGCTGCGCCTCTCCACCGGAGAGGGACTTCGGCCAGGCATCGATGTGCGTGGCGAGACCCACCTCGTCGAGTGCGCTGAGCACATCGACATTCGAGCGCTCTGCGCGGCTCAACCCGAAGGTCACATTGGAGCCGACCTTGCGGAACGGCAGCAGCCGGGGTTCCTGGAACACGACCGAACGCCCCTGCGCCACATGAAGTGTGCCCGAGGTGGCAAGGTCGAGTGAGCTCAGAATGCGCAGCAGCGTGGTCTTACCCGAGCCCGACGCGCCCAGCAGTGCGACGAACTCGCCTCGATGAATGGACAGGTCGATATTCTTCAGGACCGCCCGTTCGCCGAAGATCTTGGTGACGCCGGTCAACTGGGCGACCATGTCGGCATTCTCTGTGAGCATGGAGCCCTCGATCGGTCCTCGCGTCGTGGTGGTCATCAGATGTTTTGGTGCGGATGCCCCCTCGTTCACGAGGGGACGCAGGCGCCATCCTCCGTTCGGTGTCGGTGGTTGCGGTTAGGTTGTCGGGCATGGATGAGGTGGTGCGGTACAGCTATCGGCTGCGGCCGGGTCGTACTGCAGAGGCTGTGCTGCTCGCGGAGTGGCATCGCTGCCGGTTCCTGTGGAATGAAGCTGTCCATCAGCAGAAGTCGGGAGACAAACCGACTCGCCAGAGCGCAACGCACGATGGCTCGGCGGCGCATCAAACGCGGCCGACAGTCGAGTGGGTATCAGCGGGCCGTGCATGAAGTGGCAAAGCTGCACAAGAAAGCGGCCCGCCAAACGCAGCACGATTCGCGGGTATGGGCCAAAGGTGTTGTCGGCAGCCATGAGTTCGACTACGGTGTGCGGGCTGGCCGGAGGGTGGTGTTGGTGCAGCCCGCCTACACGAGTATGACGTGTTCGAGTTGTTTCGCGAGAACCAAGCAGCAACTCGAACTCGCCGAACGAACTTTCCGGTGTCCGGACTGCGGGTTCACCGAGAACCGGGACCGGAACGCGGCCAGAGTGATTCTGGTTGTGGCAGAGCGTGGCCACACACGTGTCGAGGATGTCAGACAATCCGATCACCTCCTTCGGGTGGCTGGTCAGGTTGCGGTCCGAGCGTGAAATCCTCTGCCTCCAGGCAGAGGAAGCGTTAAAGCTTCCCCGCCTCCGACCAGGGCATGGCGAAACGTTCGACGAGGCGCATGACGACGTCGATGAGAATGCCGAGCACGGCGTACGTGATGATGCCGGCCATGATCAAGTCGATACGGAGCGAATTCGATGCGAGGTAGATGATGTGGCCGATGCCGTTCTTGCTGTTGACCTGCTCGGCCACGATCAGCGCGAGCAGCGAGGTGCTCATCGCGTAGCGAACGCCGACGAGAATGGTCGGGAGCGCCGCGGGCAGCACGATCTGCGCGATGATCCGAGTCCGGCTCAGCGCGAACGTCCGGCCCACCTCGGTGAGCTTCCGATCGACTTGGCGCACAGCGGAATACGTATTGATGTACACCGGGAACGAACACGCGAGCGCGATCAGGATGATCTTCATATCCTCGCCGATGCCGAACCACACGACGAACAGCGGCACAACGGCGATGAACGGAATGATCCTGATGATCTGCATCGTGGAGTCGAAGAGCTCCTCCGAAATGCGGAACAATCCATTGAGGACCCCGAACACCAAGCCGATGACCAAGCCGAACGCAAGGCCGGTGCCGGCCCGCGAGAGCGACGCGGCAATTGCGCGCTGCAGGTCGCCGCTGCTCCACAACTCACCGAACGCGGCGATCACGTCGGTGGGTGAGGGCAGCTGGAAACCGGCGTCGGCGGCGGCCGACGACGACAGTTGCCAGGCGAGCAGCACGAGAACGGGGATCAGCACCCGCAGCCCGAAGCGAAGCTTCGACACCCAGCGCAACCGGCTCGAGTTCAGATTTTCGGTGGGCAACGTCGTGAGACGCAGAGAAACAGACATAACTATCCATTCCGATCGTCAGGCAGGCTCATGCCCTGACGAAGTTCGATCAGTAAAGAAGGAGGAGGGATCGCCCGGATCCACGCATGCCGCACAGAGTCGAATCGACAGGAGTGCCCGTTGTCAGCGGGCGGGTACGGCGATGGGGAAGGTGCGTCAGCCTACGGTGTGACCGCGCGAACGGCGGCAGACGTGGCGAGCCAGAGCCAATCGGTAGGACGAGACCGTGCCCGAAGCGGGGCATGCGAGCACCGGATATGCGCTATCCGTATGGTGCTGCAGCGGGGTCATGACGCCTTACCTTGGTCGACTACTACTTCAGATCTTCACCGTATGACGATTCCAGGTCCGTTCGCCACACTTCGAATTGCTGCGATTTTAACCCGGTCGATCGCCTGTCGATCGTGACGAACGATACTACGTGGGTGTTCGAACCCTCCAGCGGCAGTCACGGACCCGGTCGAAGCAGTCTCGGAGAGAGTCCGACGTGGCGGGCCGCCAGCGGCGACCTGATGTACGTCGATATCTTCGCCGGCGACGTCCATCTGTACCGCCCCACGGAGAACCGCACGACGACAATGCATTTCGACGGCCACGTCGGTGCGGCAGTGCCGTGCGCGGACGGGTCGACGATCGTTGCCGTCGAGAGACGGCTCGTGAGAGTCGACAGCGCAGGAGCGGTGTTCGCCGAATGGTCTGTCGAGAACGATCTGCCGGACAATCGGTTCAACGACTGCCAGTGCGATCCCGCCGGTCGCGTGTGGGCTGGGACGATGTCAAGAACCAAGATCAAAGGCTCCGCGAATCTGTATCGCCTGGACACCTGCGGCACAATGACAGTCGCGATACCCGGCGTCACGTTGTCCAACGGCCTCGGGTGGAGCCCCGACGCGCGCTCGATGTACTACATCGACAGCACCACAAGGAGACTCGACGTTCTCGACTTCGAACGCCGGGATTCATCGGTGACGAACCGACGTCCGCTGGTCCGGTTCGAACCGGATGCCGGACTGCCGGACGGACTGACCGTCGACGCCGACGGCGGAATCTGGATCGCATTGGCGGGCGGCGGCGCGATCAGAAGATATCTCCCCGACGGCGCCCTGGACCGAACCGTCCAGCTGGCAGTGTCACACCCGACGTCCCTGACGTTCGGCGGCCCGGACCTGCGGACGCTATACGTCACGACGGCGTCCTTCGCGCTCAGCGAACAGGAGCTAGCCGCCGAGCCGTTGGCCGGGGCCGTGCTCGCCCTCGACGTCGGAGTACGGGGGCTCCCCGCGAACTTGTACGGAGGCGGCCGCGATATGCCTCGATTGGTTCAGTGCAACCTTCGTTGATGGTGCGAGCCAGGCGAATGTGGCTGCGACCGATGCCCCAGGCTCGGCTGTCGACCACTCTGATAACAGGACGGCGGACCCCCTAAAGGGAAACGATCGTTTGCGTTAAAGACCTCCTGACGCTACAGTCGAGCCATATAGAAACGAACGTTTCGTTATATGCAGATACTCCTGCCGCACAAGGCAATTCGTGCGACGCGCGCCAGGCGGGTCCGCCGCCACCACCACATCACGAGTAGGGCGCGATGACACCGACACCACTGGTTCCCCCGCTGCCGACCCGGACCGACGCCCTGATCGTCGGCGCCGGCCCCGCAGGATTGGCGCTCGCGGCCGGCCTGTACCAGCTCGGGGTGGACACCGTCGTCATCGACCGTTCGGCCGGGGTGCAGCCCGGCAGCAAGGCGGCCGCCGTCCAGCCCCGAACCCTGGAGTATCTGGAACGGATCGGTGCAGGCGAACCGCTGATCCGCTCCGCCTACACCGACGAACCCGACAACGGTCGCCCGCGCGTCGGCAGCCGCGTCCCGCCACACACGGTCCCCTCCACCGGCCTGAACTGGACACTGACACTGCCGAGCGACGACACACCGAAAAGCCCCGTCCAGCACGGAGTAGTGGCCGTTCAGTACGTGCCGGGCCTGGCCACATCCCTGCTCGCCCGCCCCGGTGACACGCGAGTTCCACCCGGCATCGCAATAGAGGAGTCGATCGACAATGGATACGCCACAAGTCCTGGCACACAACGGGATTCACCACATCAAACTGCCCGTCACCGACATCGAGCGCAGCACCGACTGGTACCGCAACGTCCTGGGCGCCCACCGGCTGAGCGAGCTCGATCACCGCCGCGCAGACGGCACGCTGTTCGCCGTCATCCTCGACGTGCCCGGGCTGCCCGGACGCCTGGAATTGCGGTGCGACCCGGCAATGGCCCAGGCCCTCGACGGTTACGACTTCCTCACCCTGTCCGTGACGAACCGGACCGATATCGACGACTGGGCCGGCCGGCTCGACACCCTCGGCATCCCCCACTCGCCGCCGATCGTCGCGCTGATCGGCTGGCTGCTGGTAGTTCCCGACCCCGACGGGCTCCGACTGCGCTTCTACACCAGTGAGCCGCATGGATTGGATTCGGCCGCAGTGGAATTCGACTCACCATGGCTCGGCGCCGGCTCCTCGCCCGGCCGAGCTGAGTAGTCGCCGAACCCGATCGCGGCACACACCCTGCTACGCCTCGGCGCGACCGGCCGAAGCGATACCGCCGATGCCGGCAATCAGCCGCCCAGCCGACGAGCCGTCGCCGAGATGTTCGAGAACGATCAGACCGGGCATCAGAGTGGTGAGCAACGCGGCCACCGCGTCGATATCGGCGTCCGGGGCGATATACCCCGCGGCCCGCCAACGCCGAGCGAGCTCGGCGAAGTTCGCCTGGGTGGAACGGTAGTAGGCGTTGACCAGCTCATGCAGGTGCGGACGGCGAAGAGCCTCGGTCCATGCCTGCATCGCCAATTGCGAGATGTCGTAATCCTCCTGCCTTCCCCTGCTGCGCAGGTCGGCAACGAGTGCCTGGAGCGTCCGATCGGGGGTCGGCGGCGGGTCGGCGGCCAGCAGGTTGCCGAATAGGCTGCCGATCAGTTCGAGGGCCTCGCCCGCCGTGGCGTCGATGAGCTCGTCTTTGCTGCGGAAGTACCGGTACACCGCACTCGACGACATCCCGGTCGCGGCGATGATCTGGTCCATCGACGTCACATGGAAGCCGTCGCGCGCAAAGCACGACCACGCACTCGTCAGCACGTGACGACGCCGTTCGGCCCTGAGTTCCTCACTGATCCGCGGCACACCCCCAGCCTAAACAAGAACGACCGTTTCCGTCGCATGACTCACGTTCGATGTGAGGCGGTGAAAGGTTAAGGTAACGTAGTTTTTCAATCTGCGTGATGGAGGTTTATTGTGGGCGAGCTTTCCCTGTCGGTGGCACTGCCTCCGAGTGCCAGGATTTCGGAGTACGCGCGTGCGGCAGAGGATGCCGGGTGCGCGCGGCTGTGGCTCTTCGATTCGCCGGCTGTTTACGGCGACATCTGGATCGCCGTGGCTCGAGCGGCCGATGCGACGTCCGCGCTGGGTGTCGGCACGGGTGTCGCCGTTCCCTCCCTCCGCCATCCGATGGTCACCGCGGCCGCGATCGCAACGATCGAAGAGGCGGCGCCGGGGCGGTTGACGTGCGCCTTCGGAACCGGCTTCACCGCCCGGCGGGCGCTCGGCCGCAAGCCACTGGCGTGGGCGCGGGTTGCCGGCTACGTCAGAACACTCCGCGGCCTGCTCAATGGGGAGGTCGTCGAGATCGACGGTGCTGCGTGTCAGATGCTGCACATGCCCGGATGGGCTCCGGAGCGGCCACTGCGTACCCCATTGTGGGTCGCGCCGAGTGGGCCGAAGGGCATGGCCGTCGCAGAGGAGATAAGCGCCGACGGCGTGCTGCTGAGTCAGCCTCCCGGAGAGCCACTCGCGGGTTCACGGCCGACCGCAATGATCGTCTCGGGCACGGTCTTACGTTCCGGTGAGGACCACCGCGATGTGCGCGTGATCGAGGCGGCCGGGCCGTGGTACGCCGCGATGTGGCATGCCATCTACGAGGCAGCGCCCGACTTCGTGACCGAATTGCCGGGCGGTGACGTATGGCTCGACGGGCTCCACGCGGTGCGCCCGGAAGGGCAGCTGCACTTGGGAGTGCACGAAGGGCACGTGTGCTCGCTGACCGATCGTGACCGCAAGGCGATCGGTGAGGCCGGAGCGGGCCTCCTCGAGTTCGGCTGGACCGGATCGGCAGCGAAAATTCGTGCAGCAGCGGCCAACTCGGCAACACTGGGCGTCACCGAGATCGTCTACACCCCGGCCGGCCCTGACATCGCCGGAGAGATCGACGCATTCGCGAAGGCATTCCACGGGTAGCACGCAGCTATCACGCCGCGCAAAGAAACCTATGACTTCATATGTTATCTTTATGCCTCACCGCCTGTGATCTGCACCATAGCGAGAGGCAAGTCCCCTTATGTCCGCATCACCCGCCGCAGCGGCCGACGCGCTCACCGAGCAGGATGCGGCCGATGCCGCCCAGCTCGCGGCGCTCGGATACCGCCAGCGACTCACTCGCGCCCTCGGGCTTTGGTCGAACTTCGCGGTCGGATTCACCTATCTGTCGCCGCTCGTCGGCGTCTACTCGGTCTTCGACTACGGCCTCGCTCAGGGCGGGCCGTCCTTCTTCTGGACCATCCCGCTGGTGCTGATCGGCCAGGGGCTGGTGCTGCTGGTCTTTGCCGAGGTGGCCTCCCAATACCCGATTGCCGGCGGGATCTATCAGTGGGCCAAACGCCTGGTCGGCCCGCGCTATGCGTGGCTGTCCGGGTGGATGTACACCTGGGCGCTGCTGGTGACCATCGCCTCGGTGGCGTACCCGATCTCCACCTACGCCGGGCCGCTGTTCGGATATTCGGTCACCCATGCGACCACCGTCGCGACCACGGTCGTGGTGATCCTGGCGTGCGCGGCGGTCAACCTTCTCGGCGTCCGCCGCCTGGCGTTCGTGGCCAATATCGGGGTCGCCGCCGAGGTGATCGGCACGGTCGGTCTCGGGCTGTATCTGTTGTTCTTCCACCACAAGCACGGCATCACGGTGGTGCTGCACAACTATGGCGCCGGTGGCAGTGCCGGCTATCTCGGGGCCTTCCTGGCCTCGTGCCTGTTCGCGGTCTGGATCTTCTACGGCTTCGAGGCCTGCGGTGATATCGCCGAGGAGGTCAAGGACCCCTCCCGCAAGGTGCCTCGCGCCATGGGCCTGACGCTGGGAGTCGGCGCCGTCGCCACCGTCGTGCTCACACTCGGCCTGATCCTGGCGGTGCCCGATTTCGGCGCGGTCATCTCGGGCAAGAGCGCCGACCCGCTGGGCGATGCGCTGAGTGATGCGCTCGGCGGAGTAGGCAGCAAGGTCGCCCTCGCAGTGATCGTGGTCGGCTACGTCTCCTGCACGCTGGCCATCCAGGCCGCCGCCACCCGTCTGGTCTACTCCTTCGGTCGCGACGGAGTGATCGTCGGCTCCAAGGCGCTGTCCGCACTGCATCCGACCTTCCACATGCCGCCGGGAGCGATCGCGGTGACCGCTGTTATCCCCTGCGCCATCGCCTTCCTGCCTTCGGCCACGGTGACCCGCATCATCACCTTCGCGGTGGTCGGCATCTACATCGGCTTCCAGGCCGTGGTGCTGGCCTCGATCATCGGCCGGATTCGCGGCTGGAAGCCGGCCGGCGCGTTCCGCCTCGGCCGGTTCGCGTGGCCAGTCAACATTGCCGCGCTGATCTACGGGGTCACGGCCATCGTCGTGCTGTCGGTGAAGACTCCGGCGACCGGCACGTCGTTCTTCGACCACTGGATGGTGCCGACCTCGGTCGCGGTGATCGCCATCGTCGGGCTGGCCTACCTGCTGATCATGCGCCCCAAGGAGCGCGTCCAGGAACAGGACCGCGCGGTCTAGCACCCTGGCCGCGAGGTGCTGGTCCCCTGATGATCGCCGATAGATCCCGGATAGGCCGCAGCGGCTAAATCCGGGTGTGCCACCAGGTCGCAGTGAGGGGACCTGGTTGCACGCCGGCCAGCCACAGCGACCTTCCTAGGTGACGAGCAAAGCGACCTGAGTGTCGCCGCACCGACGGAGGCTGATGCCGTCCCCGGTGGCGGGTTCCGCTCCCGCGGACCACCACGCGGGGATGTCGGGATCACGCACCAGGGAGCCGGTGGCTTGTCGCGCGTTGGTCGAAACGATCACCCGCCCTTGGTTGTTGATCAGCGCCGCACGCCCGTCGAGCCCGCGCAGATGCGGCATCACCATGCGCTCGACGTCACGCACTTGCACATCCGCGCCCACTACCCCGACGAAGGCTCCGCCGCGGTGCACCGGGAGGGTGAAGGTGAGCGTGTAATCGTCGGTGCAGAGAAAATCGACGTACGGTCCGGTGATGTGCCGCCGGCCGGTGTCGCGCGGCACCGTGAACCACGGCATGCGGGTGTAATCGAAGAACTTCTCGCTGGCCGGGTCGAGATCGGCGATCAATCGGTCGGGAGTCCCGTCGATCCGCTTCCACCACGCCAACTCGAACTGCCGGTCGACCAGGACGCCCGGTGCGGCGACGAATCCGGCGCCGACGATGAGCCCACTCAACGTGTTACGCACCACCGGTAGCAACGCATCGAGCGCGCGAGCGCCGGACGTGGATTCCAGCAAACTCGCCACGGCGGTCGGCATCGGTCGCAGCGCATCGAAGATCTCTTCGACAAGGTCGGACACCGCGACGACGGTAGTGTCGCGGGCGTTGCGCGCCTCAGCCAACTCTGACCTTCCCAGTGTCGTGATTGCGCGCATTTTACAGCGAAAGCCTCAGGTCGGTGAGCCGGTCAACGGTATCGAAGATATGTTCCTCGGTCGATGTGCGGGCGCGCTCGCCATCGTTGGCCGCGACCGCGGCCGTGATGGCGGAATGTGCTTCCACTGCACCGGGCCCGCCACCGCGCCCGATCGGCAACCACAACAGGCCGCCGAACTCACCCTGCAGCTGCGCCTCCGCGTTCGTGAGCCGCGGCGACTGGGCAGCGGCGGCGATCTCCAGGTGGAACAGCCGTTCGGCCCTGGCGACCGCGGTGTCGGAGGCCGAGTGCAAATCGGCGGCCGCCAGTTCCAGTCGCGCCACGTCATCGGGTGAGGCCCGGTCGGCGGCCAACCGGGCGGCAGTTCCCGCGACCGCGGCGTAGTGGTCGCCGAGGTCGCGCAGATCGGCCAGCGACACCGCCGCCAATCGGTCGTGCCAGGTCCTGGCCAAGTTGGTCGGAGTGCGCACGAAGCTGCCGCCGCCTCGCCCGCGCCGAGTCTCGATCAGACCCTGTTGGCGCAACGCCATCAGTGCCTCGCGAACGGTCACGGTGGCAACGCCAAATTGACCGGCAAGTTCGGTCTCACTGGGCAACTGCTCGGCATCGACCAGCAGTCCGAGGGTGATGGCGTCGACCAAGCGCGTGACCACGGCCTCTACCCGGCCGGTCGGGTCCAGCGGCGCGAACATCGCCGATCGGACGCCCGGCGACATCGGACTGACCATTACCCCTCCTGCTGTCTGTTACGGCGAGATCAACAGATTCTGCCATACCAATACTTTTTACACTGACATATGGTTTCATATGTTTTATGGATGAACTGCGACACTTCATCGACGGCGGGTTCGTCGAACCCGAAACCGGCGAATACGCCGACGTGATCGACCCCAGCACCGGGCAGGTGTACTGCCAGGCCGCGGTGGGCGGCCCGGCCGACGTGCACAGAGCCGCATCCGCCGCCGCATCCGCATTCGAACGGTGGCGCGACGCCACGCCGGCCGTCCGGCAGCGGGCGCTGTTGAAGATCGCCGATGCCGTCGAGGCCCGCGCAGACGAACTGGTGCGCGTCGAATCGGCCGACACCGGGAAGCCACTGGCACTCACCGCGACCGAGGAACTGCCCGCGGCCGTCGATCAGCTGCGATTCTTCGCGGGCGCGGCGCGGATGCTGGACGGGCGCGCGGCGGGTGAATATCTGGCCGGGCACACCTCGTTCGTGCGGCGCGAGCCCATCGGCGTGTGCGCACAGGTCACACCGTGGAACTACCCGTTGATGATGGCGGTGTGGAAGGTCGCGCCCGCATTGGCCGCGGGCAACACGGTCGTGCTCAAGCCCGCCGACACCACCCCCGCGTCCACTCTGTTGCTCGCCGAGATCTGCGCCGAGCACCTGCCGGACGGCGTGTTCAATGTGGTGTGCGGTGACCGCACAACCGGCGGCCTCCTCGGCGAACATCCGATCCCGGCGATGGTCTCCATCACCGGATCGGTGCGTGCGGGCATCGAGGTCGCCCGCACCGCCGCGCACGACGTCAAACGGGTCCATCTCGAACTCGGCGGCAAGGCGCCGGTGCTGGTGTTCGCCGACGCCGACCTCGCCGCAGCGGCCGAGGGCATCGCGATGGCCGGGTTCTTCAATGCCGGCCAGGATTGCACCGCCGCGACCAGAGTGCTGGTGGCAGACGAGGTGCACGACGTCTTCGTCGAACTCCTCACGGCGGCGGCCCGCGCCACCACTACCGGTCCGCCGGACGAGCCAGACGTGTCTTACGGCCCCGTGAACAGCGCGGCCCAGTTGGCCGCGGTGGCCGGATACGTCGATCGGCTGCCTGGCCACGCCACCGTGCACACCGGCGGAAGGACGGCGCGCGACACCGGTTACTTCTATGCCCCGACGGTGATCTCCGGCGTTCGCCAGGACGACGAGATAGCGCGGCAGGAAATCTTCGGTCCGGTGATCACCGTGCAGCGGTTCAGCACCGAAGCCGACGGGCTGGCCGCGGCGAACAACTCGGACTACGGCCTGGCGTCCTCGGTGTGGACCACCGATCACGCGCGCGCGATGCGGCTGTCCGCCCGGCTCGACTACGGCTGTGTGTGGATCAACACCCACATCCCGCTGGTGGCCGAGATGCCGCACGGCGGATTCAAGAAATCGGGCTACGGCAAGGACCTCTCACTCTACGGCCTCGAGGACTACACGCGCCTCAAACACGTCATGACCGCGCTCTAACGAGGAGAAACCCCTTGTCCCCCAACCTCGCTCAGGAACGGCCTGCCCACGAATCCGCGCGTACCCCGCCGAGCGCCGAGTCCGTCCCCGCGATCCGATTGCGCGGCTTGGCCAAGTCATTCGGCTCGGTCAACGCGGTCAATGGCATCGACTTGGAGATCGCGCCCGGTGAGTTCTTCTCCATGCTCGGCCCGTCCGGTTCGGGCAAGACCACCGTGCTGCGGATGATCGCCGGATTCGAACTGCCCAGCCGTGGGTCCATCGAACTCGACGGACTCGACGTGAGCCGGCGCGCACCGTTCGAACGCGACGTCAACACCGTCTTTCAGGACTACGCACTGTTCCCGCACATGACCGTGCTGCGCAATGTCGAATACGGCCTGCGGGTCAAGCGAGTTCCCAGGCAGGAACGCCGTACCCGCGCGCTCGAGGCGCTGGACACCGTCCGGCTGCTCGATTTCGCCGAGCGCAAACCCGATCAACTCTCCGGAGGTCAGCGCCAGCGAGTCGCGTTGGCCAGAGCCCTGGTCAACCGCCCCAAGGTGCTGTTGCTGGACGAGCCGCTGGCAGCGCTGGACCTGAAGCTGCGGCGCGAGATGCAGATCGAGCTCAAGGCCTTGCAGCGACTCGTCGGCATCACCTTCGTCCTGGTCACCCACGATCAGGAGGAAGCACTGACCATGAGCGACCGGATCGCGGTGTTCCACGACGGCGGGATCGAGCAATGCGGAACCCCCGTCGAGATATACGAGCACCCCCGAACTGCCTTCGTCGCGGGTTTCGTCGGCACCTCCAACCTCCTGCGTGGCACGGCGGCGGAGGCGGTGCTCGGCACGACGGGTGTGTACAGCGTGCGGGCGGAAAGGATTGTGCTGGACACCGATCCAGGCTCGGCGGCCCCGGCCGGCGCCGTCAGCGCTACCGGTGAGGTCATCGACGTCCAGTACGGCGGCCCGACTACCACCTATCAGGTCAGCCTCGACGCGGGTGGACAGCTGACGGTGGTGCGGCCCAGCGGCGATGCGGCTCCGGCGGCCCTCGGCAGCCGAATCCGATTGAGCTGGCGGACCGAAGACAGCGTGTGCATTCCCGACAACTGAGAAAAATATTGATGAGGAGCTCCACCATGTACAGGAAAGCCACCCTGGCCGGCTTGTTCTGCGCGGTACTGACCGTCGCCGCATGCGGCACCCAATCCACGAGTTCCGGCGGGTTCACCCCGCCGAAACTCGAGGCACCGACGAAACTCGGTGCGGCCGAGGGCGCGCTGAACGTTCTCGCCTGGCCGGGATACGCCGAGAACGGCTCCAACGACCCGACCGTGAACTGGGTCGGCCCGTTCGAGGCCCAAACCGGCTGCAAGGTCAACGTCAAGACGTTCGGCACCTCCGATGAGGCGGTGAATCTGATGGGAACCGGCCAATACGATGTCGTCTCGGCCTCGGGTGATGCATCCCTGCGGCTGATTGCGTCCGGCGACGTCGCACCGGTGAACACCGCGCTGGTGCCGAACTACGCCGACACCTTCGCCTACTTGAAGAACCGCCCCTGGAATTCCGTGAACAACGTCGCCTACGGAATCCCGCACGGCTGGGGCGCGAATCTGCTGGCCTGGCGTGGCGACAAGGTGGCTCCGGCGCCGACCTCCTGGTCGGTGATGTTCGACGCGAATTCACCGTACAAGGGCAAGATCACCCCCTACGACTCGCCGATCTACATCGCCGATGCCGCCCTGTATCTGATGGCGCACCACCCTGATCTGGGTATCAAGAACCCGTATGCGCTGGACGACAAGCAATTCCAGGCCGCGGTCGACCTGCTGAAGCAGCAGCGAGGCAACGTATCGGAATATTGGTCGGACTACCTGAAGGAAAGTCAAGCATTCAATAGCGGCAACTCACTGGTCGGCACCGCGTGGCAGGTCACCGTCAACACGGCGAAGACCCAGGGCACCGACATCGACGCGACACTGCCGAGCGAGGGCGCTACCGGCTGGTCGGACACCTGGATGGTCTCGGCCAAATCTCCGCACCAGACCTGCGCATACCAGTGGATGAACTACATCGTGAGCCCGAAGGTCAACGCGCAGGTCGCGGAGTACTTCGGCGAGGCGCCGGCCAACTCGAAAGCGTGTGCGCAGACCCAAGATACGCACTTCTGCGATACCTACCACGCCGCCGACGCCGCGTTCGCGAGCAAGATCAGCTACTGGACGACTCCGCTGGCCCAGTGCCTGGACGGTCGCACCAACGTGACGTGCGCCGATTACGGCAAGTGGACCCGGGCCTGGACCGAGATCAAGGGCTGAACCGGATGAGCATTCCCACGGCGGTCTCGAGTTTCCTGTACCGCAAGCCCCGAATCCGGCTCGGCCTGCTGCTGTCGGGCCCCATGGCCTGGCTCGGCGTGGCTTACCTGGCCGCGCTGGCCGCATTGTTCGTGACCGCGTTCTGGCGGGCCGACAGTTTCACCGGCAAGGTGATCATCGACTGGTCGATGGACAACTTCCACACGCTGTTCACCGACAAGGTGTACCGCGCGGTCACCATGCGCACGATCGGGATCGCCGTGGGCGTCACCGTGCTCGATGCCGTCATCGCTTTTCCGATGGCGCTGTATATGGCCAAGGTCGCCACACCGCGCGCCCGGCGCATGCTGGTGATCGCGATCATGACCCCGCTGTGGGCGAGCTACCTGGTCAAGGTGTACTCCTGGCGAGTCATGCTGTCCGGCAACGGAGTTATGCATTGGCTGCTGTCGCAGTTCGGCTTGGACACTCCCGGCTACGGGCTGTTCGCCACCACACTCACCCTGGCGTATCTGTGGTTGCCGTACATGATTCTGCCCATCTACGCGGGTCTCGACCGGCTGCCCGATTCGCTGCTGGACGCATCGAGCGATCTGGGCGGGCGATCGTGGCAGACAATCCGTTCGGTGGTGGCCCCGATGGTGTTGCCATCGGTGGTGGCGGGCTCGATCTTCACCTTCTCGCTGACTCTCGGCGACTACATCACGGTGAAAATCGTCGGTGGGCCGAGCCAGATGCTGGGCAACGTGGTCTACGACAACATCGGCGCGGCGGGCAATCTGCCCTTCGCCGCGACCGTGGCCTGCATTCCGGTGGTACTGATCCTGATCTATCTGGCCGCCGTGCGTCGCACCGGCGCGCTGGACAACCTCTAACCGGGAGCTGTCATGCGTGCATCCAAACCAACCCGATATTTCCTCCTGGCCTTCACCGTCCTCGGCTTGGCCCTGATCTACGCGCCGCTGGCGCTGATCGTGCTGAACTCCTTCAACTCCGACACCACCTTCGGCTGGCCCCCCTCGGCGCCGACACTGCGCTGGTGGGGGCGCCTGCTCAGCGACCACGGCGCGGTGCACGCGCTGGGGACCAGCGTGTTCGTCGGAGTGATCGCCGCCGCCATCGCACTGGTATTCGGCACTATGGCCGCATTCGCCTTGGCGCGCTATCGATTCTTCGGACGCGATACGGTATCGCTGCTGATCATCCTGCCGATCGCACTGCCCGGCATCGTCACCGGCATCGCATTGAACAATGCGTTCCGCACCATCTTGGGGATCAATCTCGGCGTAGCCACCGCGATCATCGCCCACGCGACCTTCTGCATCGTGGTCGTATTCAATAACGTGGTGGCACGGCTGCGACGGCTCGGTTCCGGACTCGAGGAAGCCTCGGCCGACCTCGGCGCCCGCGGCGCGACGACATTTCGCCTGGTCACATTCCCGATGCTCCGTTCGGCGCTACTCGCCGGCGGCCTACTGGCCTTCGCCCTGTCCTTCGACGAGATCATCGTCACCACCTTCACCCTCGGCGCGGGCCACCAGACCTTGCCGATCTGGATTCTGGACAACCTGTTCCGGCCGAATCAGGCGCCGGTGGTGAATGTGGTTGCCGCAGTGTTGATCGTGGTTTCGATAGTCCCGGTCTACCTGGCGCAACGGCTCTCCGGAGACAGCGCGTCCAGCGGACGTCTCTAGGTCACACCGCGGCAAACCGAGGACGCAGGGACTGCTTGTCCAGCTTCCCCAGCCCGCCCTTGCGGATGATCATTTCCTTCAGGCGGCCGGTCACCTCCACGTGCCCCTCGGGGCGCAGGTGGCCCAGATTCCTTCGCCGCCAGCAGATTGCTCTCAGCGGCAACGGTATCGGCGGGATCGACATGCACAGGAGATCCTTTCACCAGCCCGTGGCGGGCATCACAGTGCCGACACTGAGAGTTCAATTATATTACTATTTGACCTGCTCGACATCGTCGGATGATCGCTTCTCCGCTATCGCCTCTTCCAATTTGTCACCCGGTGCCATTATGCTGGCGGTCACGTACCATCCGATCCGCCCCCAAGGAGCAGCCATGAGCGAAAGAACAGCCCATCGGACAGTCGTCGACACCGACGACACCGCGATCGAGGAAGATCTCCTCGTCGAGGACGTCTCGATCGATGGCATGTGCGGTGTCTACTGAGGCCGCGCCCTTCGACCCGGCCCGCCCGTACGCACTGGCGGGGTCGGTGTCGTTGCGGCCCGAACAATTCGGTGCGCTGGTCTACGACTTCAGCACGCGCCGGCTCTCGTTCCTGAAGTCCCCATTGCTGGTTTCGGTCGTGCGGGAGCTGGCACAGCAGCCGGATGTGACGGCCGCGCTCGCGGCGGCCGGGGTCCCGGGCGCCGAGCACGATCGCTATCTGCGCGCGCTGGCCGGGTTGGCCGAAACAGGCACCATCGGGCCCCGCGCCGAGGAGGAACAATCATGAAACTGGTCGACCACTTCGAACAGGGCCTGGACGCGCCGATCTGCCTGACCTGGGAACTGACCTACGCGTGCAACCTGGCCTGCGAACACTGCCTGTCCTCCTCGGGTCGGCGTGATCCGCGCGAGCTCAGCACCGCCGAGGCCAAGGCGGTGATCGATGAACTGCAGCGCATGCAGGTGTTCTACGTCAATATCGGCGGCGGTGAACCCACTGTGCGCCAAGACTTCTGGGAGCTGCTGGATTACGCCATCGCGCACCAGGTCGGCGTGAAGTTCTCCACCAACGGGGTTCGGATCACCCCCGAACGCGCGCGACAGCTCGCGGCCACCGATTACGTGGACGTGCAGATCTCCATCGACGGCGCCACCGCGGAGGTCAACGACGCGGTCCGGGGTCCCGGTTCGTTCGCCATGGCCTACCGGGCGATGGAGAACCTCGCCGAGGCCGGGTTCGAGAACTTCAAGATCTCGGTGGTCATGACGCGCCACAATGTGGGCCAGCTCGACGAATTCAAGGCCATAGCAGATAAATTCGGGGCGCAACTGCGTATCACCCGGCTGCGGCCGTCGGGGCGCGGCGCGGACGTGTGGAATGATCTGCATCCCACCACCGACCAGCAGCTGCAGATCTACGACTGGCTGATCGCCAATGGCGAACAGGTGCTGACCGGGGATTCGTTCTTCCACCTCAACGCGCTCGGATCGACACCGCTGGCAGGGTTGAACCTGTGCGGCGCGGGCCGGGTCGTCTGCCTGATCGACCCGGTCGGCGATGTCTACGCCTGCCCGTTCGCCATCCACGACCAATTCCTCGGCGGCAATATCCGCGATGCCGGCGGCTTCGAAACCGTCTGGCGCACATCAGAATTGTTCACCAGCCTGCGTCAGCCACAGAGCGGCGGCGCGTGCACGTCCTGCTCGGCGTTCGACGCCTGCAAGGGCGGCTGCATGGCCGCGAAGTTCTTCACCGGGTTGCCGCTGGACGGTCCGGACCCCGAATGCGTCAAGGGCAACGCCGAATCCGCGCTCGCCCTGGTCGGATCCGGGGGTGCGCTGCCGCAGCCGGATAAGGACCACTCGCGTACCGGCAGGACTCGGCCCGTCGTGCTGGGCATGCCGACCCTCGCGGTCGGGGCGCCCGATCGCGCCTGCGACACCAGCCCACTGGCTGGGCTGCGCTAAACCGTTTCCCGGACAAGATATTCCGGATCAGATAAAGGATTTTCAGGTGGCAAGCACACGAGATTGGTTCGAATCCGTCGCCGAGGCGCAGCGACGCGCGAAGAAGCGGGTACCCAAGGCGGTGTATACCGCGCTGCTGGCGGGTTCGGAGGCCGGGGTCACCCTGAGCGATAACGCCGCCGCGTTCGCCGAACTCGGCTTCCGGCCGCATATCGCGGACCTGTCCGCGACCCGCGACCTGTCGACAACCGTGCTGGGGCAGCAGATCTCGATGCCGGTGATCTGCTCACCGACCGGCGTCCAGGCCGTCGACCCGGCCGGTGAGGTCGGCGTCGCGCGCGCCGCGGCACAGTCCGGAACCGCGCTCGGGCTGTCCTCGTTCGGGTCCAAGCCGATCGAGGAGGTCGTCGCCGCCAACGAGAAGACGTTCTTCCAGGTGTATTGGTCGGGCAGCAAGGACGAGATGGGGGCGCGACTCGAACGCGCCCGCGAGGCCGGCGCCAAGGGCGTGATCGTCACGCTGGATTGGGTTTTCGCGACCGCCCGGGACTGGGGCAGCCCCGCACTGCCGGAGCGGATCGACCTGAAGACCGCAGTCTCGTTCGCCCCCCAGGTCCTGGCCCGGCCCGGCTGGCTGCTGCGCTTCGCCCGCTCGGGCAAGCTGCCGGACCTGACCACACCGAATCTGGCCCCACGCGGCGAGACCGGGCCGACGTTCTTCGGCGCCTACGGCGAATGGATGGGCACCCCGCCGCCCACCTGGGACGACCTGGCCTGGCTGCGATCACAGTGGGACGGCCCGTTCCTCATCAAGGGCATCGGCCGCCCCGACGACGCCAAACGTGCCGTCGACATCGGCGCCACCGCGATCTCGGTCTCCAACCACGGGGGCAATAATCTCGACTCCACCCCGGCCTCGATCCGACTGCTCCCGAGTATCAGCAAAACCGTTGGCGGACAAGTGGAAATCCTGCTCGACGGCGGTATCCGCCGCGGCAGCGACGTGGTCAAAGCACTCGCGCTCGGCGCCGACGCGGTCATGATCGGGCGTGCCTACCTGTGGGGCATGGCCGCGGCCGGCGAACGCGGGGTGCACAACGTCCTCGAGGTGCTGCGCCAGGGCATCGACTCCACCCTCTACGGACTCGGTCACGCGTCGATCCACGACCTGACCCCCGACGACGTGCTCGTGCCCGACGGGTTCACCCGGGGACTGTGATGGACGAGATGCCCGTAGCCATCGTCACCGGCGCCGCCCGCGGGATCGGCGCCGCGACGGTCCATCGGCTCGCAGAGAAGGGCTGGCGGGTCATCGCCGTGGATATCTGCGCGGACGACCCGCTGGTGCCCTACCCACTCGCCACCCGAGAGCAGCTGCACTCGGTTGTCCAGGCGCACAACGGAACTGTCGTCGAGGCCATCGCCGACGTCCGCGACCTGGCCGCCCTCACCGAGGTAGTGCACCTGGCCCACGAGCGGTTCGGCCGCCTCGACGCCGCGGTCGCCGCCGCCGCCGTGGTGACCGGTGGCGGGCGTCCGGTCTGGGAAACCGAAACCCAGGACTGGACAGCAATGTTCGACATCGGCGTGCACGGGGTCGCCAACCTCGCCCGCGCCGCGGTCCCGGCCCTGCTACGCCGTCCCGAGCCCCGCACCGGCCGCTTCATCGCGCTCGCCTCCGCGGCCGCCCACCACGGCATGTGGCATCTAGGCGGCTACAACGCCGCCAAACACGCCGTCGTCGGCCTGATCAAGGGCCTGGCACACGACCTGCGCGGCACCGGAGTCACCGCGGTCGCAGTGTCCCCCGGCTCCACCCGCACCGACCTGCTCACCGAATCCGCCCGCATCTACGACCTCGATACCGTCGACGCGTTCGCCGGCCACCAATTGCTCGACCGGATCCTGGAGCCCGCCGAGGTCGCCGCCGTCGTGGCCTGGCTGTGCTCACCCGAATCCGGCTGTGTGACAGGCAGTGTCATCCATGCCGACGGGGGTTTCCTGCCATGAGACTGCAACTCGACGCCGGCGTGCGCCGCTTCGACGGCAACAGCGTCCTGCTCGGCGGGTCACCGACACGCCTGCTGCGGCTCGGCGCCACGGGCTCACTCCTGCTGGACACCTGGCTGGCCGGTACACCCGTCGATCACGAACCTACGGCCAGGGCACTGGCCCGGCGACTGCTCGATGCCGGTATCGTCCATCCCGCCACCGACCCCGGTTCACCCGCGACAACCGTTGTGACACTGGTTGTTCCGGTCAGGAACAACCCGCGGGGCCTGGCCCGCCTGCTGGCCGCGACCGCAGGCATCGCCGACCGGATCGTCGTCGACGACGGCTCGGACGTCCCGATCGGTGACGCCACGATCCGTCACGATCGGTCGCGCGGCCCGGCCGCGGCCCGCAATACCGGCTGGCGCCGCGCCGCGACACAGCTGGTGGCATTTCTCGACTCCGACACCATCCCGGACCCCGGCTGGCTCGATAGCGTCGTACCGTTGTTCGACGACCCGTCCGTCGCCGCGGTCGCCCCCCGTATCGCCTCACTGACCACCGGGCCGGTCGGGCACTACGAGGCACGCCGGTCCTCGCTCGACATGGGACCTGAACCAGCACCTGTACGACCCGATGGACGTGTCCGCTACGTGCCCTCCGCCTCGCTGGTAGTTCGCGCCGCCGCACTGCAGGCCGTCGGCGGATTCGACGAATCACTACGGTTCGGCGAGGATGTCGACCTCGTCTGGCGCCTGCTCGCGGCCGGTCATGGCGTGCGCTATCAGCCGTTGTCGACCGTCCGTCACACACCCCGCGCCAGCATCCGCGCCTTCCTGCGCCAACGCTTCGACTACGGCACCTCCGCCGCCCCGCTCTCGCAACGCCACCCCGACCTGCTCTACCCCGCTCACCTGCCCGCGGTGATCGCTGCCCAGGCAGCGCTGGCGGTCGCGGGTCAGCCTGCCGCAGCGACGATTCCGAGCGTGGTCACGACCATCCGGACCGCACGCGAGCTGCACCACCGGCACATACCACTGCCTACGGCCACGGCCCTCGCGGTGAACCGGCAATTAGGGCTCATCCGGCAACTCGCCGATGCGCTTCGCCGGGTGTGGTGGCCACTGGCGCTGTGCAGCCGACGCGGCAGGAGGCTGCTTCTCGCCGCCTACCTGGCGGCAGCCGCCGAATCCCTGCGCGATGGCAGCGGGGTAATACTGCGGATCGCCGACGACCTCGCCTACGGGCTCGGGGTCTGGACCGGATGTCTCACCCACCGCACCATTCGCCCCCTCACGCCGCGATTTCACCGAACCAGGAAACGTTCGTGACGAGGCTAGGCGATCTCCGGTCACCGGATCTCCTGGACCGCGCGCACCGCACCGTGCTCGCGGTGCCGCTGGGCGCCACCGAACAACACGGCCCACATCTACCGCTGAACACCGACACCACGATCGCCACCGAACTGTGCCACCGGTTGGCGGCCGCGCTGCCCGATATCGTTGTGGCACCTGCGATTCCCTACGGATCCAGCGGCGAGCACGCCGACTTCCCCGGCACGTTGTCCATCGGCCGGGCAGCACTCGAGCTGCTGATCATCGAGCTCGCTCGCTCCGCCGACCGCTTCGCCGCCGTGGTGCTCGTCAACGGCCACGGCGGCAACGCCGAACCGCTGCACGCCGCGGTACGCACCCTGCGTGCCGAGGGACGAAATGTCCTGGCCTGGTCACCCACCGGTGCGGCCGACGACAGCCACGCCGGACATACCGAGACATCGGTCATGCTCGACCTGCGGCCGGATACCGTCGCACTAGACCGCGCCGAACCCGGCAACACCCGCCCGCTGCGCGAACTCATCGACCGACTGCGCAGTGAGGGAGTCGCCGCGGTCAGCCCCAACGGAGTGCTCGGCGACCCCACCCATGCCTGCGCCGACGACGGCGCGCGCCGACTCGACGCATGGGCCGAATCCCTGATCGCACTGACAGCACACTCGGCAACACGGAAGGCTTCCGATGACTGAGACCACGATCGACTGCCCGCCCGCCGATGAGTAAGACGTTGGACGAGTCCGCCGCGGCCCCGATGAGTCACGAAACTGCCGCCGCCACCGACACTTTCGCCAATCTGCGCGACGTCGGCGGATTGCGATGCACCGACGGCCGCGTCACGAACACCCGAGTTCTCTACCGTAGTGACGCCCCATTCGCGGGCGATGCGGGCCCGCTGACCGTAGAACAATGGCCGCCGGCCGTCGTGGTCGATCTCCGCTCCGCGGCCGAGGCGGAGCGGAATCCGTTCGATTGGTCATCGGAGACGGTCCGTCATCACCTGCCGCTGCACGACGGCGCCGCTCCCACCGAACAATTACCCCCGGACCTGGCCGGTCTGTACGGACAGATTCTCGATTCCCGACCGGATCGGATCGCCTCGCTGCTCGGTATCGTCGCCCATGCCGACGGTCCGGTTCTACTGCACTGCGCCGCGGGCAAGGATCGCACCGGTGTCGCGGTCGCAGCGCTGTTGCTGGCGGCCGACGTCGAGCCGGAGGCGGTGATCGGCGACTATCTGCTGACGGCAACTCATATGCCCGCACTTGGTCGACGTTGGAAGGTCAAGGCCGGCAAGAGCACTCACAACCATCCGATACCGGCGGCATGGCTGGCGGCTCCCGCGGCCGCGATCGTCTCGGTCGTCGAGCGACTGTCCGGCTGGCCGGACGGCGCGGGCGGATGGCTCATCGCCCATGGCGCGACACAATCGGACCTGAGCCTGTGGCGCGGCCGGCTACTGACCTGACGCCCACTGAGGACGACTGCCGTGGCAGAGCTATACATTAACGTCAGATTCAGTTCACCATCCACAGGGCATTGCGCCTTGCGGTACTAGTTCTCACGCACGCATCTGGCCCGAAAATACCAGACTTGCCACTACACATACGGCCTGGTCCGCGCCCGAAAATATGCCATATTACCAGCTTGAGCCGCACAAATAGCGGCCAGCCGAGCGCGCTGTCCATCCCCTTGCCGGCAATCTGCCGATCCCCCTGTGACCGCAACCACAAGCCGCCGCGACGATTATGTACACTGAGTCAGATATCCGGCAGCCGACATCTGAATGACCCGAGCGCATTCGCCCACGCGTTCCGATCCGCTGCCTCCGTTGTTCGAAAGGATGCTCTCGTGGTCGGTGTAATGAACGGAATCCGTGTCGTCGAGGTCGCGGCGTGGACCTACGTACCGGTAGCAGGCGCGATCCTGACCGAGTGGGGCGCCGACGTGCTGAAGATCGAGCATCCCGAGACCGGGGACCCACAGCGGGGCCTGGTCACTTCCGGGCTCATCGCGGCCGGTGGTGTCAACCATATGTTCGAGCTGCCGAATCGCGGAAAGCGGAGCGTCGCACTAGATTTGAAGACCGAAGAGGGCCGCGACCTGCTGATGAAGATCGTCGCCACCGCGGACGTCTTCCTCACCAACTTCCGCCCCAGCGCCCGTAAGAAGCTTCGAATCGATGTCGAGGATGTCCGCGCACATAACGACAAGATCATCTACGTCCGCGGATCGGCCGCCGGGCAGCGCGGCGTGGAGTCCGAACGCGGCGGGTATGACATGACCTCGTTCTGGGCCCGTAGCGGTGCCGCGGACAACGTCAGCCCGGACGAACTCGGATACGCGATCACCATGCCGGGGCCGGCATTCGGAGACACCCTCGGTGGCCTGACACTCGCGGGAGCAATTTCCTCGGCGCTGTTTCACCGCGAGCGCACCGGCGAAGCACTGACCGTCGACGGTTCGCTGCTCTCACTCGGCGCATGGGCAATGGGAGCGACGATCGCCGGCTCGCACGCGTTCGGACTCGACCGATACCCCAAGACCGTTCCCGCGACCGCCGCGAACCCCCTCGTCAACAGCTATCGGACCGCCGACGACCGATCGATCGCGATCGTCATGCTCGAATCCGACCGATTCTTCCCGGAGCTCATGCGGGTGCTCGGGAGTCCGGAACTGATCGACGATCCACGGTTCGCCAGCCACGCACTGCGCGGGCAGAACCACCTCGCTCTCGTCGACGTGCTCGCCGCGGGTTTCGCCAAGAAGACCCTCGAGGAATGGCGCACTGCACTCGCGGATATCGACGGTTCCTGGGCGGCCGTCCAGACTCCCCGCGAGGTACTCAGCGACCCTCAGGTCGAGGCCAACGACTTCATCGCCGACGTCACCGATGCCAACGGCACCGCCTTCAAACTCGTCTCGGCGCCAGTGCAATTCAACGAACAGGCCGGTGCGGTCAAGCGCGCACCCCAACACGGCGAACACACCGATCAGGTACTCGAAGAGATCGGACTATCGATGGACGAAATCGTCGAACTCAAGATCAGCGGAGCCGTCCTCTGACGCTCTGCCTCGCACCATCGACAAGGACGACCCGCGTATCAGCGAGAGCTGCTGACACGCCAGATCGCCGGCAAGTCCCCACGCCGTGACACGTGTTGAGCAGCACTGTTTCCACTATCCGAACGGATCGTCGGCGACCAGCGCGCGCACGCGATCACTCACTCGAGTTCCGCATGCTGCGACCACCGACAGGTTCCCCGCAGGATGCGCAGGTAAGGACGCTCACATGATTCCCCTCGCGAACACCGAAGTTCCCGACGGAGAGGCCGCCGAAGCGACGGCGCCGGGGAGGTGGACGCCACGGCTGCTGGCATCCCTCATCTCGTTGGTGCTGGCAATCGAGGTGGTCTCGGCAAGCCTGACGATGGTTGCTGTTGGATTGCCGGATATCGTGGCGCACTACCACACGACGCAGGGTGCCTGGTTGTCCGCCTCGTACATGCTGGTGGGTGCGGTGATCTCGCCGTTGGTCGGGAAGCTCGCCGACATGCACGGCAAACGAAAACTGTTGCTCATGACGATTGCCGTGGCCGCGGTCGGCGCCCTCGTCTCCGCCGTGGCACCGACATATGGGCTCATGATCATCGGCCGCATCCTGCAGGGCTTCATGGCTCCCGCCATGTTCCTCGTCTACTCACTGATTCGCGACGTCTTCCCCTCCAACAAGGTCGCGCTGTCCGTCAGCATCTCGATGTCGGGTCTCGGCATCTTCACAGCGGTATCTCCCTACGTGACGGCGTGGGTCCTGGACCACTGGGGATTCCGTGGCATTTTCTGGACCATTGCCATCTGCCTGCCGGTGATCGCCGCCGTGATTGCGGCTACGACCCCGGAGACCTCGGTGCGCCTGCATTCCCGGATCGATCTGCTCGGTGCGGTGCTGTTCGGAGCCGGACTGTCGGGCATTCTGGTCGGCGTGAGCTTCGGCCCCACCTGGGGCTGGGGTTCGACGACCACTGTCACTTTCCTCGTCGTGGGGGCAGTGGTCCTGGCGATCTGGGTCGTGTCGGCGCTCAAACTCCGAAACCCTGTCATCGACATCCGGTACTTCCGCCGCTGGCCGCTGTTCCTGACCGCAGTGACCGCGGGTCTGACATACGCCAGCACACAATCGTTCACCACGGTGTTGCCCATTTTGTGCATGACCCCAGCGGCGCTGGGCCTGGGCTACGGATTGGGCCTGAACGCCTTTGGTTTCGCACCGATTTTGTCAGCGCTCGGTATTACGCTGGCCATCGGCGGCTTCATCGTCGGAAAATTGGTGCGCTATATCGAAGCTCGGATTCTCCTGGGTCTGGGCCTGCTGCTGATCGGGTTGGGCGCGGTGCTGACCGCGGTCGAGCACGACAATCGTGGGCTGCTGATTGTCTTTGCCGCACTGGTGGGTCTCGGCATGGGTCTCGGGGTTTCCTCGGTCCCCAACCTGGTGATCGCTGTCGTTCCCGCGCAGGTGCAGGCCTCGGTTGCCAGCGTGATCTCCGTGGTCACGAGCACTGGATCCGCGGTGCTTCCCGTCGCGATCTTCGCGGTCCTCAACTCGCACATCGCCACCGTCGCGCACGGCCATGCGCTCTACAGCGCCAACGGCATCAACCTGGCCTTCGTGATTCCCGCCGCATGCGCGTTCTTCGGGATGGTTATCGCGTTCGCGGTCCGTTGGCGGATCCGCGACTTCACGACCGAGGCGTGCGGATGCGGCGGCCAGCTCGCGGACACAGGCCACAACCCACGGTGACGGCATTCCGCGGCGCTCCCGGGACGGTGGTCAGAGCGTCGGCGCCGACAGAATCGTCGACGTCGACTATTTCGTCGCGGCTCGTTGCCTAGTCCACTAGAATCTACACAGGTGAATCTGCTAGGGGAAGAAAGAGATTGGCGAGACATGTACGGCGCGCCAGTGCTGAGGACCTACCAGTGGCCCGCGGGATCCATGATGAATGCCTGGCTCGGCGCGCTCCCGACGACGAACGCGGCAAGATATTCGAGTGGGATGCCGGGGTAAGCCCCAGTTCGATGCTGGTGATCGCGGAGGGACCAACGATTGTCGGGTATCTCCAGTACGAAACGCACGATGCGGATCATCTTCACGTGGTCGAGGTGGTGGTCGACCCAGACAGGTGGGCTCGCGGGTACGGCAGCATGTTGCTCACCGAACTGGCCGCGATGCGCGGCGAGATCTGTTCGGGACCGGCTTCCGTATCTGCGATTGTCCCGCTGGGCCACACGGCAATGCTGCGGGCAGTGTGCCGCGTCGGATTCCTTGGAAGATCCGTTTTCCGCGACTACCAGCGCGCGGGTCGTGATTCGATCTACTGCCAATTGAAACTTCATGCGGTGCATGTTGATACGGATGACCGATTTGTGGTGCCCGCCGGGGAGATCAATCAGATACGGGAGTTGCTCGCCCAGGATTCGTACGTGCTGACTAACGCATACCGGCGGGTGCAGGGTGATCTGGTCGCGATCAGCAAGGTCAACGAGGACGATGTCTCCGCACTCGCGGCGGCCGAATCCGGCAGCAGTGTACAGTTTTCGGGCGCTCTCCTGGCCGGGCTGACCTTTCTGCTCGCGGTCGCCTTCGGGTCAACCCCCATCCGATTCCCCGTGTCGGCTCTGGTACTGCTGGTGCTGGGTACGGCGTTGACGTTGATGTCACTCGTGATCTATACCAACGGCTCAGGTGAGTTGGCTCGGATCCGATCCGGAGAGTTCGACGCCTACATGAAGTGGGGCAACCTGCTGTCCGAGTACGGCGGCATAATCCCGTTCTTTTTGGTGCTACCGGTGAGTTTCGCGCAAGCTACCGGAAACGATGTCGCGTCGTGGATGGTTGGGGCGCTGGTTAGCCTTATCGCGGCCGGCTACGAGTTCTCACCGTATTCCTCCACGCGGCGGTATCCGACCAACGCGTTCATCACTGTGCTCGCTTGGGTAACGGTCACACTACCGTTTCTTGGCGCTTTCACCATCCACAGTTCATGGGCGAGCTGGACGTGGTCCGCTGTCGCGACGTCGGCCATCTTCGCAAGAATCGGATTCAACGCGCCCACACACATTCACGAAGTTAACCCCCAGCACCGTAACCGTGGACGGAAGATTCGCTGATATGCTAGTCAGAGCTGCTTTCCGTCCGATTGTCGTTCACAAACTTCGTCCTCAACCGGTCCATCACCGCGGCCCTGGTCACCATCCGAGTGGCACACACAAACTGACCCGGCAATGCCAACCGCGGGGACATTCTCCCTATTGAATCCCCCCGGGGTTCGTGCTCACGCTGATGTACCCCGGGGATTCAGTCTCCGATGCGAGGGCGGCCCGGCGGTAGGGCGGGTCACGCCGATCAAAGTCGCTTGTATGTCCGGTTGGCCTTCACTGAACCCGACTCGTAAACGGCCGTCAGTTCCTGTGGCCCGAATGTTCGTGTGACGCTATAGGTCACGCGACTGTCCGGGGTGCTCGGGTCCCCCGCGGTACCTTGCTCGTCCAGCCTGTTGCCGTCGATGGTGAAGGTGGTGTCGACCTGCACGCGGTCACTGGTATCGCGGACCTGCGCCACCCCCGGCGTGAAGGTGACCGTGTCGGTGGCGAACGTGGTGACAGTCTTCATCTCCCAAGTCCCTGTGGTGTTGGTGAGCTCCACGGTCGGCCTGCTGTCTGCCGCCAGTTTCCGGGTTGCGAATCCGACGCCGAGAGCTTTGAGGTACTCCTCGTAGTTGACGCTGGTAGTCATCTCGTACTTGCCTTCAACAAGGTTCATGCTGCTCCCCACGTTTCATGGCCGATGGAACCCGTCGCGCCACGGGCGCGCGACAAGCTTAACGCGATGGTCGCCCAGGTTACTTTCCGGTCGGGGCGGTGAGCGCATCCCGCAATGCCGCCCGCGCGCCGCGCAGGGCGAGACGGAGCTGGTCCGGTGCACGGCGGACCTGAGCCAGCAGCAGGCCACCCTGGATCGCGGCCATGGTGAGGTCGGCCAGCTCGGTGACGTCCAGGTCCGGGCGCAGCTCGCCCGACTGCTGCATCCGGCGCAGGCCGGCGATGAGGGGCGCCTCCCAGCGCGCGAAGGCGTCCACGAACGCCTGCCGGGTGAGATCGTCGCGGCCGCTGAGCTGGCTGGCCAACGAGCCGATGGCGCAGCCGCCGACCGCATCCTGGCGCGTCCCGTTGGCCACGATCGCGTCGAACCAGCGATCAATACCGGCCAGCGAATCGAGTTCCAGCAGTAGCGGTTCCTGGGCGGCCAGCACCGTGTCCACGGTGGAGTGGACCACGGAGCGGACGAGATCGTCTCGATCGTCGAAATAGTGGTAGAGCTGGCTGCGGCCGACGCCCGCGGCGCGTTCGACATCGTCCAGCGTCACCGCCGCGACACCGCGCCGCTGGATGAGATCCGCTGCCGAATCCAGGATGCGCCCTCGAGTCGCGCGACCCCGCGCGGTCGTCGGTATGTGTCCCATGAGGCCTCCCGAATGTTCTGTACTTCACAGTACAGAGTTTGTGTACTCGATGATACAGTTCGACGTCGAGCTTTCTGTACTAGAAAATACAGTTCGGCACTCCTGCGTGCTGGTTGCTCGACACCCTTCCCAGCAGAGACCGACCAGGAGTGACAGCAATGCCCCATGAACCCGAGGCGATCACGACGACCGACGCTGCCGGTCCCGCACCGTACGATCTCGTCATCCGTCGCGCACATGTCTTCGACGGCAGCACAGTGCATGTGGGACTACGCGATATCGCCATCGACGGCGGCGGTATCGCCGCCGTCTCGGCGGAGCCGCTGAAAGGAATACAGGAGGTCGACGCGGCCGGGGGCTGGGTGATGCCGGGCCTGATCGACACGCACCTGCACTTCTACGACACCCATGCGGTAACGGATCCCGAATCGATGCAGGCCTTCGAGGAGAACGAGGTCCCCGAACGGCTCGACCTGTTCCTTCAGCACGGGATCACCACCATCAAGTCGGTGGGCGATCCGACCGACGGAATACTGCGGACGCGAGACAAGATCGCCGCGGGCACCCTGCGCGGCCCACGACTCCTGGCGACTGGATGCGGCATCACCGGACGCGACGGGCATCCCGCCTCCACTATCTTCAGCGGTAATCCGTGGGCGCGTACCCGGTTCACCGGCGAGGTCGACAACGTGCAGCAGATGCGTGATCTGGTGCATCACCTGGCCGACAGAAAGGTGGACGCGATCAAACTCTTGTCCGAAGGCGCCTGCGCGCACCACGATTCACCGCCGTACCGCTGGCAGAATCCCGCTTTTCCGGGTGCCGTCGAGCTGGTGCGGCTCCCCCTCGATTTGCTTCGGGCAGGCATCGAAACCGCGCACGAACGCGACCTCAGGGTAACCGTGCACACAGCCCAGCAGGTTGCCGCACGCGAGGCGATCGAAGCCGGCGCGGACGGCCTCGAGCATGGCGTCATGATCGAACCCATCACCGATCACTCCCTCATCGACCTGATGCTCGAGCGCGACATCACCTACACACCGACACTGTGGATTCACGACGCGATCCATCCACACCTGCGAGCGAACGTGAAGAAGGTCGCCGACGCCGGTGTGAATATCGCCCTGGGCAGCGACACCTTCAGCGGCCGAGGCCTATACGGGGCAAACACGGTGGAGGAGGCCGAGCTGATGGTGGCAGCGGGGATGACCCCGGTTCAATCGTTGATCGCCGGAACCAGCCAGGCGGCGCGGCAATGCGTTCGCCCCGATCTCGGGACCGTGGCGCCCGGCAAGCGCGCAGATCTCATCGTATTGACCGCCGACCCCACCGAGGACATCAGCAACCTCCGCAAACTCAGCATGACGATCCTGAACGGCGAGATCGTCGTCGACAAGCGCCGACCACTGCTGCGCGATCACATCGCTCACACCGCCCAACTGCTGATCAGCTGCGCACCCGATCAACCCAACCAGGCCGGGTGAGTGAACGTTCCTGCCGACAGCGGCTATCGGGGCGCAAACCCATTGAATAACAACCGGATTCAAGCTGGTCACGATGGACCGCGCGCCAGCGACGGCGAGCAGCCGGCGCACGCGGTCTCAGCCGACCGAGCGACCCGAGGCTCTGTTGCCCGAAAATACCGCGCGGACGCTGCCCAGGAAGCGTCCACCGAAGGCCGCCGACGCCGGGGCGAAGAACCATGCGTACCACACGTAGGGAGTCAGCCAGGTGAGCGCGGCGGTGGCGGCGAAGATCCCGGCGACTGCATACGAGGCGTTGGCAGTGGCACGTAGATCGGCGGGAACGATGTTTTCGACAAGTGTGGATCGCCGGGCAGCCAGCTCTTTCACCACTCCCTCACTGGTGAAGAGCAATGCGGAAGTAGCGGCGAAAAGGCAGACGGCGAGCTTGTTGCTCGTAGCGTGCCCGAATACCGCTGTCGCGTAGGGCAGGGCCGCGGCGAACAGCAGCAGCGGCGCATGCCAAGCCAGCGTGGACCGGTCGAGCAGCTTCACCTCGTAGATCAACGTGTGATGGCGGTGCCACACCGCCCACAGCAGGAAGAACGCCAAGACGAACGCCACGAACGACGCCCGCTCTTTCCAGAGAAATTCCGCCAGGGTGTGGACATCGACCAGATCCCCGTCCTCCGGCCGTTTGATCTCGATGACCAGCAGGGTTATCGCGATAGCGAGAACCGCGTCGGCGAACGCGCCGATACGGTGCGGCTCCCAGCCGGCCTCCTGCACGACCGCATCACGTTGTAACTGCATCGAGTCTCCGTCGATTGGCGCCGTGCCGTCCGGCGTCGGCGCTGCGTCGAGATGCGTTGCCCGAGAACGGAGTCGGCCATCCGGCATGCGAACACCCGACAGCTGATCCCATGCCCGCATCCCTGAGGGCAGCGGACGTCCGATCCCGCGAGAATGCCCCCGGTCGATACGTCGCACATGAATATTGCATGATTAATATTAATCATGCAAGACTCAAACGATGAGTGCTGGGGTTACCTCGGCAGCGCGACCCCGTCGCCGGGCTCACTCTGTCCATGCCACCGGGGATATTTCGCTACGCCTGTCGCCGGATCCGCAGCGGGAGTTCATGCGAGGGCGTTTGCCACCTATGCCTCGGTCCCGACCCTGGGTAGCGCGCTCATGCCCGGGCTCTCGGTGCCCCGCGCGGAAAGCGTGACGACCCAGACGATCGGAACAATGCACGGTTACCCCACCGGCACGGTGTGCGTCTGGCCATTCGAGCTGATCGCCCCGGGCGAACTGGGGGCGTTCGTCGACCGATGGCTCCAGCGGCTCGCCGCCGCAACCACTCGTACCACCCCGATACCCTGACCGACTACTGGATCGACATGTGCCGTACCGCCGGCGTGCCGCGTATCCGACTCCACGACGCGCGCCATACCTGCGGCACCCTCATGCACCTGCAGAAGGTTCCGACCGCGGTAATCGCCGAATGGCTGGGCCACACCGACAGCGCCTTCACGATGCGCCGCTACGTCCACTCCCAGGACGATGCTCTCCGTGCCGCCGCGAAGACGTGGAACACAGTTGTGACAGCTTGTGACAATTCGCCAAAGCATGATCAGAATGGAGAGCAACATGAAGAACGCAAAATGGCTGGTTGAGCCATGTTTTTGTGGTGGACCTGGCTCGACGGTATTCGAAACGTGCTGACCTGCACAAACTCGAAGCCGCTCGCGCCGCGATCGACTCCGGCACTGCTCCAGCACGCCCTCGACGCCGTCGCAAATCCGAATCGAAACCGGAACCCCAGGCACCCCGTCGCATCGAACGCCGACTCTCCCGCGCCACCATCGACGCACTGATCCACGCCTACCGCGACGGCGCCTCCACAGCCCAACTCGCGACCAGGTTCACGATCTCCAAGACCGCCGTCCTGGAACTGCTCAGCAGACATATAGTGCCGCGGCGCTACCAATCCATGACCCACGCCGACATCGACCACGCCGAGCGCCTCTACCTCGCCGGGCATTCACTCGTCACCTGCGGCAAGCTCACCGGCTTCCCCGCAAGCACGATCAAAGACGCCCTTCACAAACGCGGCACACCGATGCGACCCGCCGGAGGCCGACCGCACGCCCGCGCCTGATAGCGGACGCATCAGCATGCCGACACACCGATGGGTCGAAGAATTTTCCCACCACAGATATCTTTCAGCTATCGAATTTAGCTGCCCAGCTCCTTCTGCCGTCGGTCACCAAGCCCGGCTCCCGGAGGCATGGATCGCCCCCGGTCACCCGCGAGCTACGCGAGCTCGTGCGGCACCGCGCGAAGCTGGAGGCGATGCGGTCACGGTTCAAAGCCGAAGTGCACGCGGCGCCGGCGAACCTCGGGGTATGGGTGCCGATGACCGACCTGTTCGGTGTCGATGGCACCGAGCGGCTGGATTCTCTGACGATGCCGGTGGCCTACCGGGAACGGCTGGACAGGAATGACCTGCACAAACCACCCCCGACACCACAGAAAGGAGCACCCATCGGGCCATTGGAACCGCACCCATGAAGTGGTCGATACACCGCACCCGGCACTTAAATTCCGGCCAACATCCGCCGATCAAGACCGCCGAAGGTCCGGCGAGAGATCGAGACAATGGAATTTCATCGCGATGCCCGCTAGTTCGGACTCGTGGTCATCACGATGATGTCGCTGGACATTGCCAGCACAATTCTCGTATCGACGGCAATGTCCAGCCCCGACACACTCTCGGGACAATCAATGCATTCGATCAGGTCACCGCTGCGCAGATCCCAGACCCGAGCCGTCGCATCGCGGCTACCGGTGACCGCCACCGGAACGCCGTCGATCACCGCGCACGCCACCGCATCCACCCAGCCCACGTGTCCGGTGAAAGTGGCACGAAGGTCGCCGGTGCGCAGATCCCAGACTCGAGCCGTCGTGTCGCGGCTACCGGTGACGGCCACCGGAATGCCGTCGATCACCGTGCACGCAACCGCGTCCACCCATTTGGTGTGGCCCACGAGGTCAGTTATGAAGTCGCCGGTGCGCAGGTCCCAAACTCTGGGGGTCTTCTCGCGACCGCCGGTAACTGCGACGGGGGCGCCGTCGATCACGGTGCACGCAACCGCAAGCACCGTAGCTGCCCCCAGTACCGTGCGGAGGTCACCAGTACGCAGGTCCCAAACTCGGGCAGGCCGGTCAACTTCGGTCGTCCCAAGCCTCGTCGCTTTCGATCTGCTTTTCGTTGAGGCGGTGACCGCGACGGGGATACCACCGATCTCGGAGCACGCCACCGCAATCACAGGGCCACCCGGATCGGTAAACACACTGCGCAACACGCCGGTACGCAAGTCCCAAACCCCGGCGGTCCAGTCGCGGCTTCCAGTGACCGCGACAGGAGTACCGTCGATCACCGTGCACGCCACCGCAAGTACAGGGGCGGCGTGTCCGACAACGACATGCCGGTCGTCAACGGTTCTATCGTCGCCTTCCGCGAACTCCCACACGGACAGTACGCGAAGGGCCGCAGGCGGCGTGCGGTCGTGTCCGGTACGCAAATCCCAGACCTGGGGCTTCCTGCCATAGCCAATTGTGACTGCGACAGGGGTTCCGTCGACCGTCGCGCACGCCACCATAGACACCGATTCTGCGTCGAGGACGGTGCGGAGTTCGCCGGTGCGCAAATCCACGACCCAGGCCCCGTCGTGGCGGTTACCGATTACTGCGACGGGGATACCGTCAATCACAGTGCACGCCAACGCTTGCACCCATCCTTCCCGGAGGGGGGTCGGGACGGATCGATGCCGGCGTAGGCGGCGATGGCTCGGCTGGTCGCGGAGTTCGCCGGTGCGCAAATCCACGACCCAGGCCCCGTCGTGGCGGTCACCGATTACTGCGACGGGGATACCGTCAATCACAGTGCACGCCAACGCTTCCGCCCCTCCTTCGCGGATGACGGTACGGAGTTCGCCGGTGCGCAGGTCCCAGACTCCGGTGCGCAGTTGCGGAACCTTGTTCACTCTCTGATCGTGTTCCTGACGCTGGGCATGTCCAGATTCGATACCGTAGGGGAAATCCCCCAGATGAAGGCGACGGAATACAACCGGCGCACGCCCATCGTCGGGACCAGTCCTGCCGCAGGTGACAGTGACCGGAGTACCGTCGATCACGGTGCACGCCAGCGTATTCGCCGGACCTAGACATCCCACGAGGCCGACCATTTCATTGCCGGTGCGCAGATCCCACACCCAGGCACGCCCGCCCTCGCTGCGTACAGTTACTACGGCTGGGACGCCGTCGATCACCGTGCACGCCAGAGCGAGCACCGCCGCGGCATCGAGTGTCGTGCGGAGTTCGCCGGTGCGCAGGTCCCAGACTTGGGCCTGATTGCCTCCATAGCCAAAATCGTTTGCGCCTTCGCCGGTGACCGCGACCGGGACTCCGTCGACCTCCGTACACGCGACGGCGCGCATGGAGGTCGACGCATCGGCAAGCATGGTTCTGAGGTTGCCGGTGCGCAGGTCCCAGACCCGGGCCATGTTGGAACCGTCGACAGTTACCACGGCTGGGGTGCCGTCGATCACCGTGCACGCCACCGCGGTCACCTGGTAGGTGTTGAGGATCGGGTGGTCCTGGTTGATGTGATAGCCGGTGGCCCACAGTGGTGACCAGGTGAGGTTTCGACTCAGATCGTGTTGCAGGCTGGTGGCGCGAAAGCGCGCGGCGTCGATCGCGAGAACTTGCCCGCGACACTCGAGCAGCAGGTTTCGGCGGCGTCGGGCGGACCAACGGTAGACCGCGCGAGTCAGTTGCCCTGCAGTCGTGGCGGCGGAATTCATCGCGTCGAGCAACGCGGCGGGTTCAGCATGGACGAGGTAGTCGGTGTCGGTGAGCAGATCATCGATCGTCCCCGCAGCGGCGGCGTGGGTGGCCAAGTACGTCACGGTGTAAGGGTGTGCGCGTGCCCAGTCCCGTCGTCCGTCGGTGCCGAGGGGGATGCGAGAGATGAGGACCTCGACAAAGGCTGCGTGAACAGCGACGGTGTCGATGTCCTCCTGCAGGTGTTCGACAAACGACTGGTGGTAGAGACGGTAGGCGGATCGGCCGGCTTCCACCGCTTCCACCACGTACGAGCCTGCCCGCCGACGCAGCCACCGCAGGTCTTTGTCGGTGTATTTGGTGCCGGCGATCCGGGAGGCCACCAGTGCCCAGATGTCCTCCCAAGGCAGACCTTGCCCTTGCGCGAATGCCAATGGTCGCAACAGGTTCCGTGCCCGACTAGCCCCCTCGCCGAGCCGCTGGTCCAGGTCCCGCCGCATAGCCTCGCCAGGCAGCCGAGGCAGGCTGTGACGCCAGGCGCCATCGTTCGGGTCTGGTAGTTGCTTGTCGGCGGCCAGCGTGGCGGAGACCACGCGCGCGACCAGGAACGACGGATACGCCTGGTCAGCGACTACCTCTGCCACGGCACGAACCGTGGCTGGTTCCGCAGACCGATACAGGGAGCCACGGTGGGTTTGACGAAGTCCATGAACAACGTAGGTTGTGAGCGCGTCGCGGTCGGCATAGCGATCCGAGTCGAGATCGATCTCGGCCTCGCTGCTGGTGCCCAGACTCTCGAGCAGGTGTTGCCGCGTGCCGACCAATAGGCGCAGTTTGCCGACGGAGTGTTTGAGCAAGGGGCGCAGCAGTTCCCGGATCAAGGCGTCAGGATCAGCGGCCTCATCGAGACCGTCGATGAGCACGGTGAACGGCTGGGCACGTGCGGCGATCGCGGCGGCGAGACCGCCGACGGTGTCGGTACCGATCTCGGCGGCCGCAGCGATTCCATTGTGCACATGCTCGACGAGGTGGTTCTGCGCATAGATCGCCACATCCACCGCCCCGATCCGGGGGATGGCGTCGTCGGGGAGTTGCAGGGCGTGGAGTGGAACACTCCGGCGATATTCGGGGCGAGCCAGCGCGGCGATCAATCCCAGCACTGCCGACTTCCCCGAGCCCGGGGCGCCGGTGACTACCCGCAACGGACGGCGTGGATCGGGGCAGGCCAGCCAGCCGTTGATGTCGGCCAAGGCACGGTGACGACCGCAGAACCACCAACCCGGATCATCGTCCTCGTTTTCATCGTCGTCTCGATTCCCCTTCGCCCGCGGCAACAGCCGGGTGTGGAACTCGGCGTCGCGGAGTTCGGCCTGGGCCTCCCATTCCTTGGCCTGCTGGACCTCCAGGTCCGCATGGGCCATCGCCGGATCCCACCGTGGATTCGGTAGGAACGGCGGCAGTTCGCCAGCGGCATGAGATGCCGTCGTCCAGAGGGCAGTCTGTTGCCGAGGTTTGCCCCCGGCGTTCATCGCGCCTACTACCGCACCTACCTCAAGCAGGCGAGGGCTGCGGCCGGCGGTGGCCAAACTATTCACCGCTCCCCGCAGCAGGTGCGGAAAGGCGGCAGCTAACGCTTCTTCACGCTGCTGCGCCGAGCTGATGACGACGACACCCTCGCCGTGCTTGTTGAGCCAGTCCCCCGTGAAGTGTGTCAAGGCAGGAGCAGCCAAATCAGCACTGCCGGCACCGGAATAGCAGGTGTCCAGCATCAGCAACAACCGGCGAACCGGGGTCCCCTCCAGCATGCGCTGCCCCAGATTCTCCGTGAGAAACCCGGTCCCGGCGACGTCACTGGGCTTGGTATCAGCCATATACACGACATGTTTGCCAGCGAGCCCCGTCCGTCCGCCATGACCGGTGAAATAGAACGCGATGACGTCCTGCTCCTGACAACGCATGCAGAACACACGCAACTCCTCGTACAACTGCTGGTAGGTCGGGTTCATGCCCACCGTGGTGACCAACTCGTACCCGAAAACGCCGGTGAACAAATCGACCATCGTTTGACGGGCTTGCACCAAATCCGGCCGATTCCAGTCTGGTTCATACCGATAGTCGGCCACCGCGACCGCGATCAGAAATCGACGCACGCCGTCGCTCCGAGGATCACTCACCAGCAGCCAGCCCCTCAGCGATCACCGCGCCGGTAAGTCGATCGGTCAAGTATGCGTCGGCATCGTGCGCATGAACATCGTTGTGCACCAGGGCGTTCCGCACATCCGGCCCGAATACGCTGCGCAGATCCTTCACCAGCGCCACGATGTCGCCGCGATCGGCGATGTTGGTCCACACCAGATCTCTCGATCCCGGCCAACGCCCCACCCCATCGAACGGCAGCGGATCCAGCCGATCGAAAATCAGATTCGGTATCCCCAGCGGCGAGCCGAGCGTCACGAACGCCTTGACCTGATGATCCGGCATCGAACACAACACCTCATAGGCGACCACCGACCCCAACGAATGCGCCACCACCACTCGGGTTTCCGAGCCGACCACGGCCCGCACCCGATCGCGAGCCTCCTGCCGCAGTTCGGAGTCGCTCAGGTACCGCCGGACCTGTTTCAGGTCCCAGATCAGAGCCCGCTCGGCCAGCCCAGCGAAGAATGCCGATCGCGACAACTGGTACAGCGCCGCCTGCACGGCTCTCGGCACACGAGCCAAACTGTCTCCAGCAGGAACACTCACCTGCGAGTCAACCTCCGCAGCATGCTCCCACCACTCGATCAGCAGATCTTGCTCCCAGCCGTCCTGTACATCCGGGTCTGCTGCACGATGAGGTGACAGTTTTCGGTCACGCGGCCTGACTGGCCGGTGAGGTCATGATCAGCTCGTATTCGACGGGTGTCAACCGGCCCAGGCGGGCTTGCCGCCGGCGTCGGTGGTAG